>Ga0247814_10000383_pt1 | contig 35940 bp, 32 predicted proteins | sample UWRJL179409R1_FD_179947 | JGI IMG/M metagenome (GOLD analysis project Ga0247814, IMG submission 179947) | Plant litter microbial communities from Arlington Agricultural Research Station in Wisconsin, United States - UWRJ-L179-409R-1 | ecosystem: Environmental > Terrestrial > Plant litter >... | reverse complement strand
CATCAGGAAGATCACCCCCAGTTCGGCCAGGGTCTTGATGGTGTCTTCGTCGTGGATCAGGCCGAACGGTGGTGTATGCGGGCCGATGATAAAGCCGGCGACGATGTACCCCAGCACCACCGGTTGCTTGAGCCGGTGAAACAGGATGGTGACCACCCCTGCCACCAACATGATCACGGCCAGGTCCTGGATAAAGCTGATGGCGTGCATGGCGAGGGGCTCCTTGAGGGTACTGGCGCTTTTCCCACTTCCACACGCGCCTTTGTTCGGTCGCAAAGTGCGGAAGGAAAAGTCTGCCTTGATCGTAAGAAATGCCCTGAGATGGGCTTTTGAAGGTTAACACCGCGACTTCCAACAGAAAGCCGGTGCAATATATGGAAACAGATCGGCGCAGGCGTGACGACCAGCCGCCCACCGGCGTCCCGTTAGGGATGGCGCTGCAAAAGATTCCAGCACCCGCAGAGGTGCCTCCCCAACCAATGCCTACAAACCCGTGAGTGTGCTATGGAACCCGGAAACGCCCAGCTGTCGATGACGGTATTGATGACCCCTGACATGGCCAACTTCTCAGGCAATGTCCACGGCGGCACCCTGCTCAAATACCTCGACGAAGTGGCTTATGCCTGCGCGAGCCGTTATGCCGGCCGCTATGTGGTGACCCTGTCGGTAGATCAGGTGATTTTCCGCGAGCCGATTCATGTTGGCGAACTGGTGACCTTCCTCGCTTCGGTCAACTACACCGGCAACACGTCTATGGAAGTCGGCATCAAAGTGGTGACCGAGAACATCCGTGAGCGCTCGGTGCGCCACACCAACAGCTGCTTCTTCACCATGGTTGCGGTGGATGACCAGCGCAAGCCGGCCGCAGTGCCGCCGCTGCAACCGCAGAACAGCGAAGACAAGCGTCGTTATATGCAGGCGCAGCAGCGCCGGCAGATTCGCCAGGAGCTGGAGAAGCGCTATCAGGAGATCAAGGGCGACGCCTGAGAGTTGTAGCGTCAAGAAATCGCTATCGCGAGCAGGCTCACTCCTACATTGGAATGCGTTTCCCTGTAGGAGTGAGCCTGCTCGCGATTGGATTCAACGCGGTATTACAAACTGATCGCAGTAGCCTCGAACTTCACCCGCGGATGCGCAATCCGATCCTGCGCTCGCACCAGCTGCAGTTCATAACTGGCGCACGCCTGAGTCTCCAGCAGCACCTCATGCACCGCCGCCGCCGTGAATTCGAACGCCGCCACCAAACTGTCGCCCAGCAGCACCCGCGCCAGAAACAGGCCGGAGGTCAGATCGCCTACACCCACTGGCTGACGCGGAAAAGCCAGCAGCGGACGTCGCAGATGCCAGCTGCCTTCGGCCGTTACCAGTAGCATTTCAAAGCCATCGGCCGGTTTGCCCGGATAATCCAGATGCTTGACCAGCACCGCTTTCGGCCCACGCGCCAGTAACGCCCGCGCCATTGCCAGGCAATCGAACAACGACTGCGGCTTACGCCCGGAGAAGCTGTCCAGCTCCAACTGGTTCGGACACATGATGTCCGCCACGGCCGCCGCTTCTTGCAGCAGGAAATCACTGACTTCGGTCGGTACGCTGCAGCCTTTCTCCGGATGGCCCATCACCGGATCGCACAGATAAAGTGCTTTGGGATTGACCGACTTGATGCGCTGCACGCCACTGAGAATCGCCCGGCCCTGCGCCGCGCTGCCGAGGTAACCGGACAGCACCGCATCGCAGTTGCCCAGCTCGCCAATCGCAGCGATACCTTCGACCAGTTCGGGAATCTGCTGCGGCGCCAGCACTTCGCCGGCCCATTGGCCGTACTGGGTGTGGTTGGAAAACTGCACAGTATTGAGCGGCCAGACATTGACCCCGACCCGCTGCATCGGAAAAACCGCCGCGCTGTTGCCGGCGTGGCCGAACACGACGTGGGACTGAATGGCGAGCAGATGAGGCGTACGTTTCATTCGGGTCATTCCGTAAAACGATTGAAATTCAAGCCGCGCAGTATGCGACGAAACGCAGCCTGTACGACAGACCGGCGACGCAGTTAAGCTGACGCTATCTTTTGGAGTTCGATGTTGATGCTGACCCTGGAAAACATCTTCGTGCTGATACTGTTCGCCGCTGCCGGCGCGTGGCTATGGCACAACCACGGCTTGCGCGAACGCGCGCTGGAGCGGGTCAAACAGCATTGTCTGAACGTGCGGGTCGAACTGCTCGACGGCAACGTCGCCCTGAAGAAGATCGGGTTCATCAAGGACGCCAACGGTCGCCGACGACTGGCGCGGGTGTATAACTTCGAGTTCACCGTGACCGGCGAAACCCGCCATAACGGCACCATCACTCAGTTTGGCGCGCACAGTGCGCAGATCGAACTAGCGCCCTACCCGGCACCGTTCGACGATACTCCGCCAGTGGTCGAAGTGCAGAAGCCACGGGCAGAAGTCATCGAGCTGAGCCAGTGGCGGCAGGAACACACGAAGTGGAAACCTTGAGCTGAATCACCGGGTTCGGCATCGCGCCAGCCCCGCCTGCAATTGATCAATATTTTGCGGATCGACGAAGATCAGTTCGATTCGCGAATCTTTTCGCCATTCGCTGGCCTGCCAGATCAGCTTGGCATTATCCAAAGCATTCGCCGACACCCAGCCATCCGTGCTGCGGATCACCAGTTTCGCTCGCTTCCAATCAAGGCCAGTTAGCCAATCGGCAATGCGTTGCTTGTCGAACGTCTGGCCCGGATGCCAACGCCAACCAATGCTCCAGCCACCCTCCTGCGCCTGACTCAGGCAAATCGGCAACGTCGGATCACTCCAGACGGCCGGCATTTGTCCCAATCCTTTGGGCACGGCCAGGTTATCCATACCGTTGACTGCTTTTGCAGCCAGGCCCGGCAGTTCGTTCAGGGTTAGTTGCGCCTGTTGCGTCCAGATCAGCGGGACTGGCGGCAATCGGTTGGCGATTTTTGCCCGGGTCGTGTTATCAAGATTTTCAGCCTTGTTCAACAGCAACAGACCAGCGGTTTCCAAGGCTTCCCGCTGTGCTGCCGGCAGCGCTTTCCCCGCCTGAAGCGCCTGAGCATCCAGCACCAGAACACACGGCTGCACTGCCAGTACACCCAGCCATGGCGCCTCATTCAACTGTTTGAGCAATTGCGCCGGATGCCCCAGTCCGGACGGTTCGATGAACAGCCGATCGGGTCTCGCCTTGCGCAGCAAACGCCCGAGTCCAATCTGAAACGGCGCGCCATTGACGCAACACAGGCAGCCCCCGGCCACTTCGCCCAGTGCGATACCATCGACGTCACTGGTCAACAGTGCGGCGTCGAGGCCGATCTGGCCGAACTCGTTGATAAGCACTGCCCAGCGCTCACCTTCTGGCCGCTGGGCCATGAGCTGGCGAATCAGGCTGGTCTTGCCGGCGCCCAAAGGGCCAGCAATGACATGGGTAGGAATGTTCTGCAACATGGCGGGAAGCTTTCTTGGGAGATGCAAAGATGCGTTGGATCGGATGGTCGTTGCTGTTGACGCTGCTGTCGAGTGAAGCGTGGGCCCAGGCTTGCGTAGTGCATAGTCAGAGCGAGCGGCTCGATGTCAAAGTCTGCCAGCAGAACCGCAATATTCCGCAGAAACTGTTCAACGACGGCTTCTGCCAGCCAATGCTGGCCGGGCAGAAAGTCGAGGTGCAATACGTCGATCAGTGCCCCAGCGGTGCGTTTGGCGTGTGCAGCAACGCGCAAGTCGCCAATATGCCTTATCGCCAGGACATCCACTATTACGGCGTTGCTACCGATGCCGCGTATTTGAAGCCATATTGCGAAGGCCAGAGCCAAGGGTCATGGCTCAAGCCTTGAGGTGTCTTTAGGCGCTAGCCGAGCCAGTCGAGGGTGAGGATCAATCGACGCTCGCCAGCAGCCGGTTGTGGCGAACGGTGGATCAGACCGAAATCTTCATTTCCGTGCCATTTTTCGCCTTTCAACAGCGCGACATCGCCACTGCTGAGTTGCTGAATTTGCGCCTGGGGCTCAGCGTTGGCCTGCCCCAGTTGTTGGCGATCCATCACGCCTTCCTTGAGCCATTGGCTGCCGACGCCAGCGTACGTGGTGATCAGCCGCACCGGCACGTGATCAACGTGGAAACGCGGGCACATGGCTTTATCGAGCACCCGCAGGCGCAGGCCGATCCGCTTGGCGCCCAGCAAACAGGCAAAGGCGCTGACCAGCCATTTAAGGTCGGCGATAAAGCCTTCATAGCCTTCCAGATCGCGGAAGCCTGAAGCCAACCCGGTCAGGTCAGGCTCGGCGTCCTCGCTCGCCAACTCCAGGCATAGCGATTGCGCCAAAGGTTCGTTGAGCGACAGCAATAACCGAGCGAAATCGCTGATGTGCAACGGCAGTTGCCGCTGCCACACGGCAAGGTTGGTGTCATCGTCCAGAATTCGCGCCAGCGTCTTTGGCGTCAGCCCTTGATGCTGATGGCGGGTACGGTCTTGCTGCAGTTTCAGGGCTAGCATCAGGCAGCCTCTTCATGCCAAGGGCCGAATGGATCCGCCAGCAATCGCCAACCCTCTGCGCCGAGCGCCATTTCTTCATCGGTGAGCAGGCAGTCATCCAGTTCGTCGGAGAGCTGTAGGAAATCGATGTTTTGCCCGATGAAAACCAGCTCCTGGCGGCAGTCTCCTACGCTTGGCGTCCAGTTTTCCATGATCGCGGCGGTGCTTTGCTGATCTTGTGGCCATTGGTCCTTCGGCACAAAACGCCACCAGCGTCCGGCAAAACCGTGGCGCATCAAACCGCCGGCCTGCGACCAGCTGCCAGCGTCCGTAGGCTTGCTCGCCAGCCAGAAGAACCCTTTGGAGCGCAGCAGTTTGCCGTTCAGCCACGGACGGTCGATGAAGCTGAAGAAACGTTGCGGGTGAAAGGGGCGACGTGCGCGGTAAGCCGTGGAAGCGATGCCGTACTCATCGGTTTCCGGCACGTGCTCCCCGCGTAACTCTTGCAGCCAGCCCGGTGCCTGGGCGGCTTTGTCGAAGTCGAAACGACCGGTGTTGAGGATCTTCTCCAGTGGCACTTCCCCCATCACCATCGGGATGATTTCGGCTTGAGCGTTGAGGCGCCTGAGTATGGCGATCAACTCTTCCCGTTCGGACTGGCTGATCAGGTCGATCTTGCTGATCAACAGCACATCGGCGAACTCGATCTGTTCGATCAACAGGTCGGTGATGGAGCGCTCGTCTTCTTCGCCGAGGATTTCGCCACGGGAGGCGAGGCTTTCCGCCGCTTGGTAGTCCGGCAGGAAATTCACACCGTCGACTACAGTAACCATAGTGTCCAGACGAGCGATGTCGGAGAGGCTTTGGCCGTGTTCATCACGGAAGGTGAAGGTTTCTGCGACCGGCAACGGCTCGGAGATACCGGTGGATTCGATGAGCAGATAATCGAAACGATCTTCACGAGCGAGCTTGCTGACTTCTTCGAGCAAATCTTCGCGTAGCGTACAGCAGATACAGCCGTTGCTCATTTCGACGATTTTTTCTTCTGCACGGTTCAGGCTGACATCGCGCTGGACTTCGCTGCCATCGATGTTGATCTCGCTCATATCATTGACGATCACAGCAACACGCAGCCCCTTTCGATTACGTAGTACGTAATTCAAAAGTGTACTTTTTCCAGCGCCGAGAAATCCTGAAAGTACGGTGACGGGCAATTCGGCTGACATTGGATAATCCTCATAGGAAGGCGGACGATTGGCGCTTTTGTCAGCGCTTGGCGCTTGGCGCTTGGGCGCTTCAGACGAGGGGCTCGCTGAAGGTAAACGCTTGAAATCGGCCCGCTCAGGCTCAGTTATTATTTATGTTATAGTATAACAACATAAATAAACCAGCCCTGCTCTTGTCCTAAGCGATAAACAGCAGGAAGCTGAGCCCATCCCACTCCCGGAATTGGTAATGAAAACTGCGCTGAAATGCTCGTTGTTGAGCCTTGGATTGCTCGTTGCTGGCAATACGTGGGCGCAGATACCGGCGCTGGCAAGCTGCACACGTAGCGCTAATCTGCTGGCCTGCGTCGATGCCGAGGGCAACGCGTATAGCGTCAACACCGTCGGCAGCACGCTTTATCTGCGTGGGTTTGAAAAGGCCGGCCAGCGTTATTGGGCACAAACCAATAGCCGCTTCGGCCAACTGACGTTCTTCACCGGCATTGCTTCTGACGGAGAAGCCTGGGTTGGTTACACCCGCCGCGTCGGCTGGACGACCATCAATCGCTTTTCCAGCTCGGGCGGCAGCAGTGCAAAGTTCACCTGTAGCCGGATTGCCGGTTGCTAAACCCGTGCGGTTTTATGCTCCTGCTGCCAGGCGAGATAACTGTCGATTGGTGGATTTTTCTCAAAATAACGCTGCAACCCTTCAAACAGACCATCCGCCACGGCCTGCTGATACCGCGCAGTAACCAGTCGCTGACTGTCGCGAACATTGGAAATAAAGCCGGTTTCCACCAGGATTGAAGGCACATCTGGCGACTTCAACACGGCGAATCCAGCCTGTTCCACGCGTTTCTGATGCAGCGTAGTGATCCCCGCCAGACTGCCCAATATCGTGTTGCCCAACTGTAGGCTGGCAGCGATTGTGGCGTTCATCGACATGTCGAGAATCACTCCGGCGAGCATTGGATCTTTGTCTTTGAGATTAAGCAGACTGGTCGCGCCGAGTAGATCCGCACCGTTCTCACGCTGCGCCATAAAACGCGCCGTCGCTGATGTCGCGCCACCCTCAGAGAGGCAATACACGGAGGCACCAGAAGCCGTGAGCCTTGGCGCCGCGTCGGCATGCACAGAGATAAACATGTCGGCTTTGTGCTGACGAGCGATCTCCACTCGCTTGCGCAAAGGCACGAAAAAATCGTCATTGCGCACCAGTTTCACATCGAATCCTTTCTCTTTTTTCAGGCGCTTGGCGAGTAGCTGAGCAATGGAAAGCACCACATCTTTTTCCCGCTCACCCTTGGCGCCAACCGCACCAGGATCCTTTCCACCATGTCCTGGGTCGACGACTACGATGATGTCGCGCTTGGGATGAGCGTCGATTCTGAGTGTTTCACGTGGAACCATTGGGGCTGTTTGAGGCGCTCTTGTGCTGACGAGATCCAGAACCAACCGATGACTTTGGCCGTTTTGCGGAGCCAAAAGGAAGCTGTTCAGCAACACAGGATTGCTCAGATCGAGAACAATCCGCGTATCTCCCTGACCAAAAGGCCCGGATCGAATGGAACGGATCACTGTGCCATTCAAAGCCAACTGGCTGAAATCAGCGCTTAGATTGGCTCCGGACACATCGACAATCAGTCGTTCAGGCGAACTGAGCGTGAAGGTTTTGTAGCGCACCGCACCACTCAGATCGAAGACTAACCGCAGCTTTTCATCAGAACGCCAAAGCCGCGCGTTGCGAATTTGCGTGGCGGAAACACCGAAAGGGAAGGCGAAGGCCGTGCTGGCCAGAATCAGATTAAGCAGATGGCGTCTGTGCATATGAAAGCCTGTTCATGAAAAAGGCATCGTGATTTGAATTGTTATAATGTAACATTGATTTCAATCAACACGATGGTTCCAAACATGAATTCGCTGATACTTCCGGATATCGCCGCGCAATCCTCTCGCCAAGCCTTACCCCTCGAATGGGTGGGTATGCACGGCATCGCGTTACCTGTTTTATTGGAAGGCCAACGCTTGAGTGCGAAGGTAGATGCGGGAGTGAGTCTGGATGACGGCGAGGCTCGCGGGATTCACATGTCGCGACTTTATCTAGCCTTGGAGACGCTCGAACAGGAAAGACTTTCCCCTGCTCTTCTGCACCAGGTACTGAAACGTTTTCTGGATAGCCACCAAGGTTTATCCAACTGTGCCTACCTGAACATACACACCGATCTGCTGCTGAAAAGACCCGCGTTGATCAGTCCATTGGCCGGATGGAAGTCCTATCCCGCGACGACTTCAGCCAGCCTGAAAAACAAGATGTTCCACGTGGAACTCAAAATCGAAGTGCCCTACTCCTCAACTTGCCCCTGCTCCGCAGCGTTGGCACGCCAGTTGATCCAGCAGCAATTCATCGACGACTTCGCCAATAAAACTCTTCAGCATGCAGACATTCTGGCTTGGCTAGGCTCGACACAAGGCATCGTCGCCACGCCTCACAGTCAACGCAGCGCTGCACAATTGCATTTACATCTCGACGAATTCATCGATGAACTCCCGCTGAGCGTCATCATCAATGACGCCGAAACCGCCCTCGGCACTGCCGTGCAAACCGCGGTAAAACGCGCCGATGAACAAGCGTTCGCCCTAGCGAATGGACAGAACCTGATGTTCTGCGAAGACGCCGCACGCCGGTTGAATCTCGCACTTCGCCGCACACCCGGAGTTAATAAATTCCACCTGCGAGTGATCCACGCCGAAAGCCTGCACGCCCACGACGCCGTCGCCGAAAGCCATTGGCAGCGTGAGCAGGCATGATCCGTTGCCAATCTCTGAGCTGGGGCGCCCCGGGCCAACCGCTCACCGCCCCCCTGAACCTTGAACTGGAAAGCGCCAGCCTCACGGCAATCATTGGCGCCAACGGCTGTGGAAAAAGCAGCCTTTTGAAAGTTATCGCCGGGCTGCAAAAACCCTTGGCGGGCAAAGTCTGCCTGAGTGTTCCACGCCAAAGCGGATTGTCTTTCCTACCCCAACAACAGCACCTCGACCGCCAGTTCCCTATCAGCCTCGAAGACCTGATCGCCGCCGGTTTCTGGGGACGTCGACTCTCAACCCAACTGCGCGCACAACGACTGAACGCCGCACTGGAAAACTGGCACCTGAGCGGACTCGAACACCGCCCACTCATGGCCCTGTCCGGTGGTGAATTGCAGCGTGCCCTGCTCGCTCGTTTAAGCCTGACCGACGCTCCGGTTCTACTCCTCGACGAACCCCATGCCGCCCTCGATGAACTCGGTCAACAACTGCTCTGGCAGCACATCCATGCCTGGCATAACGAAGGACGAACCATCGTCGTGGTCTGCCATGACCTCGTCGCCGTACGCCAACACATCCCGCAAACCTTGCTGATCAAAAACCGCGAATGCGTGTACGGCGCCAGCGTTGAACTGATCCAGCAAACCTCACACACACAGGTCGCCTGATGCTCGCCGCCGTCCACTTATGGCAACCGTTCAACGAGTTCGTGTTCATGCGCCGCGCCCTGCTGGGTGGTTTGGTATTGGCCTGCAGCACGGCGCCATTGGGTGTGTTTTTGATCCTGCGACGGATGAGCCTGATTGGAGACGCAGTGGCCCACGGCATCCTCCCGGGCGCCGCATTGGGATTCTGGTTCGCTGGCCTGAGCCTTCCCGCCCTCACACTTGGCGGCCTCGGCGCCGGTCTGAGCATGGCTGGTCTTGCTGCTTGGATTACCCGCCGCACCGGTCTGCGCGAAGACGCCAGCCTCGCTGCGATCTACCCGATCTCCCTCGCCAGCGGCGTGCTGATTCTGGGTATCGCCGGCAAACGCCTCGACCTTCTCCATCTGCTATTTGGCTCGGCATTAGCCGTCGATGGCCCAACCCTCACCGGCATGTTGTGGGTCTCGGGATTCAGCCTGATCGCCATGGCGCTGATCTACAAACCGCTGCTACTCGACACTCTGGACCCACTTTTTCTCAGAACCGTCAGCCGCCTCGGCCCACTCGCCCACGGCGTGTTCCTGACGCTGGTCGTGCTTAATCTGGTGATCGGGTTTCAGGCAATCGGCGCACTGATGGTCGTCGGACTGATGATGCTCCCCGCCGCTGCCTCACGATTCTGGAGCCGCCAATTACCGATCCTGATTGGCATCGCCGCAATCATCGGTTGCCTCTCGGTATGGTTCGGCTTGTTGCTGTCGTTCTACTACTCGCTGCCCAGCGGCCCGGCCATCGTGCTGGTCGCCGGCGTCGGTTATCTGCTGTCAGTGGTGTTTGGGCCGGTTCACGGCCTGCTACGCCGCCCGCCTTTGCTCACATCCCAATGAGGTGTTTCCCGATGCGCGCTCTACTCGTGTTGTTCAGCTTGATGCTGTCGATGTCATTATCGGCGGCGGAAAAATTACCGGTGGTTACCAGCTTCAGCATCCTCGCCGACATGGTGCATCAAGTCGGCGGTGAGCATATTCAGATCACCAACATGGTCGGCCCGGACGCTGACGCTCACACCTACGAGCCGACACCGGACGATGCCAAAGCGTTGCTTGGCGCAAAATTGATCATCAAGAACGGCCTCGGTTTCGAACCGTGGCTGGATCGACTGGTGACCAGCACCGAGACCAAAGCCACGGTCATCAGTGCCAGCCATGGCGTGATTCCACGTTCACTGGATGAAGACGGCGAAACCGTTCCCGACCCGCATGCCTGGCACAATCTGGCGAACGCCGACGTGTACGTCGCCAACATCACCAAGGCGCTGATCGCTGCCGACCCGGCGAATAAGGCCGACTACGAACGCAACAGCAAAACCTATCTGAAGCAGATCTACGCCCTGCTCGCTGAAGCCAAAACCAAACTCGGTTCGCTGCCACCGGGCAACCGCAAGATCGTCACCAGCCACGATGCTTTTGGATATCTCGGCCAGGCGTACGGTATCGACTTCATGGCACCGCAGGGCTTGTCCACCGAACGTGAACCCTCCGCCGCCGAAGTTGCAGCACTGATCACCCAGATTCGTCAGGCCAAAGTCAAAGCGGTATTCATGGAAAACATCAAGGACGCCCGCCTGCTCAAACAGATCGCCGACGAAAGCGGCGCACACATCGGCGGCACACTCTACTCGGATGCCCTCGCCGCCAGCGGCCCTGCCAGCACTTTCACCGGTCTGTTCGAATACAACCTCAACACCCTTTACGACGCGCTGAGCCGACCATGATCCGCAAGAATCCTTCAGGTGATTTACCGCAAATCGCCGAGTCGGCCTACGTCGATAAAACCGCGATCATCTGCGGCAAGGTGGTGATCGGCGAGAACGTCTTCGTCGGCCCCTATGCGGTGATCCGCGCCGACGAAGTGAACGCGTCTGGCGAGATGGAGCCGATCACCATCGGTGCCAATTCGAACATTCAGGACGGTGTGGTGATCCACTCCAAATCCGGTGCAGCGGTGACCATCGGCGAGTTCAGCTCCATCGCCCACCGCTCGATCGTGCATGGCCCGTGCGTGGTCGGCGATCGCGTGTTCATCGGCTTCAACAGCGTGTTGTTCAACTGTGTCGTCGGCAATGGTTGCGTAGTTCGACACAACTCAGTGGTCGACGGCCGGGATCTGCCGGATGCCTTCTATGTGCCCTCCACTACTCGCATCGGCCCGAATACAGATCTGTCGTTGTTCCCTCCTGTGAGTGTCAGCGCTTCGGAGTTTTCGGAGGACGTGGCGCGCACCAACGTCGATCTGGTGCGTGGCTACAAAGCCTTGCAGAACGAGTTCTGAACCATGAGCAGCGTGCTGATTCGCAATGCCAGGCTGGTCAACGAAGGGTGCGAATTCGACGCTGATCTATTGGTCAGCAACGGACGCATCGTCAAGATCGCGCGCAGTATGGAAGGCGAAAACGCCACGGTGGAAATCGACGCGAAAGGCCAATGGCTGCTGCCGGGGATGATTGATGACCAGGTACATTTTCGTGAGCCGGGTGCCCCGGCCAAGGGCAGTATTCACACCGAGTCGCGCGCGGCGGTTGCCGGCGGCATTACCAGTTTCATGGACATGCCCAACACCAACCCGGCCACTCTCACCCTCGAAGCATTGGCCGATAAAAAGCGGCGGGCGGCGATCAACTCAGTGGCCAATTACGGCTTTCACTTTGGCGTAAGTCGAGACAACCTCGACACGGTAGCCGCACTCAATCCGTGCGAAGTGGCCGGCGTGAAAGTGTTCATGGGCGCCTCGACCGGCAACATGCTGGTGGATGATCCGCAGATCCTTGAGCGACTGTTTGCCGGGGTGCCGACCATTCTGTTGGCTCACTGCGAACACACACCGAGCATCGACGCCAACGCGGCCAATCTGCGCGAGCTGTTCGGTGAGCGCATCCCGCCAGCCGCTCACCCGATGATCCGCAATGCCGAGGCGTGTTATCGCTCCTCTTCATTGGCAGTGGAACTCGCCAAGCGTCACGGCACGCGCCTGCATGTGTTGCACCTCACCACTGAGCGCGAATTGGCGTTGTTCGAGGACAAACCGTTGGCGCAGAAACGCATCACCGCTGAAGTGTGTCTGCATCATTTGTTGTTCGATGATCGCGACTATCCAAACCTCGGCAACCTGATCAAGTGCAACCCGGCGATCAAGAGCCAAGCTGATCGCGATGCCCTGCGTGAAGCATTGAACAGCAACCGGCTGGATGTCATCGGCAGCGATCACGCGCCGCATACCCGGGAAGAAAAGCAGCGCCCTTATTCGCAGGCGCCTTCTGGGTTGCCACTGGTGCAGCATGCTTTGCCGGCATTAATGGAGCTGGTCGCAGACGGTGTTCTGCCAATCACGACGCTGGTGGCAAAGACCAGCCATCGCGTCGCGGATCTGTTTGCAATTCCGGATCGGGGTTATTTGCGCGAAGGGTATTGGGCGGATCTGGTGTTGGTCGAGCCGCAGACAATGAAAGTTGATCGGCAACCGATTCTGTCGCAGTGCGGATGGACGCCGTTTGCCGGGCGCAGCTTTCGGCATCGGGTGAGTGTGACAATTGTGTCGGGGCAGATTGCCTGGCGGGAGGGTCGGGTGAACGAGGAGTGTCGCGGGCTGGCGCTAAGATTTATGCGCTGATTAAAAAACCCTGTAGGAGCTGACGAGTGCAACGAGGCTGCGACCTTTTGATCTTGTTTTTACCATCAAGATCAAAGGATCGCAGCGTGCCGCAGCTCCTACAGGGGATGTTTTAGGCGCGGGGTTTAACGGCGCCGCAATCCTGGCCCAGCCAGACAGCACGGGTTTCCAGGCTGCCCTTCTGATTGATCCCGATCGCGTTGAACGTGCCATTGGCCACGGTGGTGAACTCGCGATCACTGAGGAACGTCGCCACCCCGGTGCCCTGCGCTTTCGGGCAACTGAAGCGGAATTTCCACTGGTTGCCAGTGCGCTCGGTGATCTGCTGCTTGCAGCCCGATTGCGGATCGGCCAGCGGGATATCGTTGGTCGCCACCTGCTCAGGCGTCAGGCAGGCACGGATGCCCTTGCCGCCGATATTGATCCCGTTCTTCTCCAGCGCTGCGCGCTGTTGCGGGGTCATCTGCCCTTGCAGTTGACCGAGGATCGATTGCACATCCATCGGCTGGTCATCGACCTTGACGTTGCTCGATGTCATTTCCCACAGCCCCGGCTGCAGCATCTGCGCTTGCGCAACCACCGGCAATGCCAAACCCAGGCCCAGCGCCAAACCCAGCAGACGAACGTTCATCGAAAAACTCCTGATCAGTAGTGGCCGTTAGACGTCGGCCGGTTGCTTCGGTTCATGCACCAATTAAATAGCGACATTCGCGACAGAACATGGTCTGTTAAGCATTGAATCTTCCGGAGCAAGGCTGCCCCATGGATTATTTTGGACCGCATATTTTCGGTTATCTGATCGCCCTGATACATACCCTCGGCTTGATCGCCGCCGTGCATGCGGTGCTCACCGTGCGCACAGCTCAAGGCTCGATCGCCTGGGCATTGTCGCTGATCTTCATTCCCTACCTCACGCTAATTCCGTACCTGGTGTTCGGTCGCAGTACCTTCGATGGTTATATCAAGGCGCGGCGCCAGGCCAACGAACAGATGCGTCAGGCGATCTCCGAACTGAACTGGCGCCCATGGGTGGAAGAAGCCCTCACCGCGCGCGCCTCCAGTGCCTACGCCTCGTTACGCGCAATGCCCAAACTGGGGCGTATGCCGTGCCTGGCCAACAATGAAGTGCAGCTATTGGTGAACGGCACCGCCACGTTCGATGCGATTTTTCAGGCGATCGATCAGGCGAAAGAAGCCGTGCTGATCCAGTTTTTCATCATCCACGACGATCGACTTGGCCAACGCCTGCGCGATTTGCTGCTGAAGAAAGCCGCCGCAGGCGTCTCGATTCACTTGCTCTACGACGGCATCGGCAGCCACGCCCTGCCCCATAGTTATGTGCAGACACTGCGCGATGGCGGCGTCGAAGTGAAAGCCTTCGCTACACGCAGCGGCTGGCTCAATCGCTTTCAGGTCAATTTCCGTAATCACCGCAAAATCGTCGTGGTCGATGGCGTGGTGGGATTTGTCGGCGGGCATAACGTCGGCGACGAATACTTGGGCGAGAAACCGCCGCTGGCACCGTGGCGCGATACCCACGTCAAAGTCCGTGGCCCGGTGGTGGCGTGCATGCAGGAGTCGTTCGCCGAAGACTGGTTCTGGGCCGCACGCACCCTGCCGCCGCTGATCCTGCCTGATGAATACCCTGACGACGGCGTGCTCTGCCAACTGCTTGCCAGCGGCCCGGCAGACGCCTACGAAACCTGTTCGCTGTTCTTCGTCGAGGCGATCCATGCGGCGACCGAACGTGTGTGGATCACCAGCCCCTATTTCATCCCCGACGAAGCCGTGTTCGCCGCACTGCGGCTGGCCGTGCTGCGCGGCGTCGATGTGCGTTTGCTGCTGCCCTCGCGACCCGATCACCGCATCGTTTATGCCGCTTCCAGTCTTTACGCGTTTGAAGCGGTGCGCGCGGGCGTGCGGGTGTTCCGCTATGAACCCGGTTTCCTGCACCAGAAAGTGGTGTTGATCGACAGCGAAATCAGCGCGATCGGCAGCGCCAATCTGGACAACCGTTCATTCCGCTTGAATTTTGAAGTGATGTTGCTGACCGTTGATAGCAGCTTCGCTGCCAACGTGGAACAGATGCTCAATCAGGATTTCGAGCAGGCTTATGAAGTCGCCAAAGAAGAAAGCCGGGAGATCCACCGCCTGCAACAAGTCGGCATGCGGATCGCCCGGCTGATTTCCCCGATTCTCTGACAACCCTCTCCCGTAGGGAGAGGGAAACAGTCTATGGGTTATAAATATCGTCGCGGGTCCACGGCAGTTCATGGCTGCCATCCGGATGCGCTTTCACCGCCAGGATCTGATGCAGATTGATCCAGCCGCGCGCGAACGCATAAGCGCAGCCGGCCAGGTACAACCGCCAGATGCGGAGCGCCTGACCCGGCACCAGTTTGCCCGCAGCTTCGAGGTTGTCCTCAAGCCGCTCGCTCCAGTGATCCAGCGTGCGCGCGTAGTGCAGGCGCAGACTTTCGACGTCGACAATCTCCAACCCCGCTTCGCTGATCTCCGCTGAAATCATCGACAGGTGCGGCAACTCGCCGTTGGGGAACACGTACTTCTCAATGAATTCCCCGGCACCGCGTCCCACCGGACGGCCATCGGTGTGCTTGGCGGTGATGCCGTGGTTCATCACCAGCCCGCCCTCCTTCACCGCGCCGAACAGGGTCTTGCAGTACTCGGCCAGATTGGCGTGACCGACGTGTTCGAACATGCCGACGCTGACCACCTTATCGAAGCGCCCGTCCTGGGGCAGATCACGATAGTCGAGCAGTTGCAGTTCGATCTGGTCTTCGAGGCCCTCGGCTTTAACCCGCTCGCGCGCCAGTTCCAGTTGTTCTTTGCTTAAGGTGATGCCAAAGACTTTCGCGCCGAATTCGCGTGCGGCAAAACGTGCCAGACCACCCCAGCCGCAACCGACATCCAACAGGTATTCGCCCGGCTGCAAACGCAACTTGCGGCATAAATGGCGGAATTTGGCTTGCTGCGCCTGCTCCAGGGTTTCGCTGCCCGTTTCGAAATACGCGCAGGAATACGCCATGTCGCTATCCAGCCAGAGCTGGTAGAACGCGTTAGACAAGTCGTAGTGATAGGAGATGGCTTTGGCGTCGGTTTCCTTGTCGTGCAAGGCCCGCACCGGCTGACTGCTTTCGTCCTCATCAAGCAGCGCTGTGCTCAATTCGTCGCAGACCCGGATGACTTCGCTGATCGAGCCCTCCAATTCAAGCTTGCCTTCAACGAATGCCGCTCCCAGCGCATCGAGGCTTGGGTGGGTGAACTGGGTGACCATCTGCGGGTCCTTGACCACGATGGTGACGCTGGGCGTCGGCCCCAGATTGAACTCATGGCCGTCCCAGAGTCGCAGGCGAAGCGGAAGCTGCAGATTCTGTAAGGCCGGTGGAAGTTGCGCGAGCATGGAAAATCCCCCTTGTTTCAGACCGTCAGATCTGAGGGTAGACCATCCTGGAAAAATAGCAGGCTATCGATTTGATTAGCCGAAACTATCGTTGCAGACGCTCCAGCAAGCCTTCCTGAAACTACTATTTCAACCCGCTAACAGCTTGCAGCGGCGCGCCCTCACCCTAAATGACTGCTAACGCGGCGCACAGTTCAGCCAATGCCGCGTGGGGGTCGAAGAGTTCAAACGATTTCCTCCTTGAGCTTGAGCAGCGGTTCCTGAAAACGCAGCAATCGCCCGGCGTTGCCGAGTACCAGCAACGTGCTGAGGTTGTGCAGCAGCGCGGCGATCATCGCCCCGGCCGCACCGAGCCAGCCGAAGGCGGCGAACACCACGATCGCCAGCGTCCAGCCCAGACCGATGATCACGTTAACTTGCAACGTCCGGCGGCACTGACGACTGAGTCGCACGCAAGTACCGAGACGGCGCAGGTCACTGCCGATCAGCACGATGTCCGCCGAAGCCAGCGCAATATCGGCGCCGCCCGCGCCCATGGCGACACCGACGACGCCGGCCTTGAGTGCCAGCGAATCGTTGATGCCATCGCCCACCACCATCGGCCGGAAGCCGTTGTCGATTTCCTTGAGCACGCGATTGAGTTTGTCCTCGGGCAACGCTTGGGCTTCGACCTCATGCAGGCCGACGTCTTTGGCCAAGGCCTGAGCGACACTGTTGCGGTCACCGGTCAGCAGCAGTTGCCGCCCAAGGCCCAGTTCACGCAACTCGCCAAGGGCGAAACGCGCCTCCGGTTTGACCGTGTCGGCCAGCAACAACCAGGCGAGAAATTCTCCCTGCAACGCCAGGCCCGCAATCGGCCCGTCGTGCTCCGGAACGGTTGTGGTGATAATCCCCAGTTGCGTGAACAACTCCGGTCGACCAAGCGCCGCTTCGCCCTGTCCGGTCATGGCCACCACACCGAGGCCTTGGCGCTCGCGGATATCGCTGAGCGGCAGAATTTCTTCCTGACTGACCAGCCCCGCCAACGCCCGACTGACCGGGTGACTGCTCGCAGCACCCAGGCTGGCGGCGAGTGCGATGACGGTTGATGAATCCGCGCGCGGACTGTTAATCGACTGCAACCGCAATGTGCCGAACGTCAGGGTGCCAGTCTTGTCGACCACTAGCGACGTGAGGTCAGCCAGTTCCTCAAGAAACGCCGAGCTGCGGATCAGAATCCCGTGGCGCGCCGCGACCGCCACACCGGCAATCGCCGTGGCCGGTGCCGACAACACCAGCGCACACGGGCACGCCGCGACCAACACCGCGAGCATCGCTTGTGCGTCGTTGGTGACGAACCAGGTCACCGCAGCGAGTAGCAACACCAGCACCATGTAGCTACCGGCATAACGTTCGAGCAAACGAGTGATCGGCGGTTTCGAGCGTTCGGCGTTTTGCATCAGCGCGATGACTTTGCCCAGGGTCGATTCATCACCGGTGCGGGTCACTTCGATGCGCAGCAGGCCATCAAGGTTGATCGCGCCGCCAAACACCGTCATGCCGGCGCCCGCCTCGACGGGCACTGATTCGCCGGTAATCGAAGCCGTGTCGAGACTTGCCTGACCGGACAACACCCGCCCATCTGCCGGCACCCGATCACCTGCGCGCACCTCGACGATGTCACCGGATTTCAACGTGCCGTTGTCCACTTCGATGATCGAACCATCCACCTGAACTCTGCGCGCGTGGCTGCGCGTCAGTTGGCTGAGCGCATGAATCGCTTCCTGCGAACCGATGACGCTGCGCTCTTCCAGCACGTGGCCGAAGATCATGATGATCGGCAACAACGCCGCCGTCAGCAGGTCGCCGGTCGCCCAGGCACCAAGCATGGCCAAGGCAATCAGTTGGTCGGTGATGCCGTGCAGGCTCGGATAGCGCAGGCTGTACCACGCCGAGCGCATCACCGGGACGGCGACTAATAAAGAAGCAAAACCGAGCAGCAACTGACTGACACCGGTTTGCTCCGGCACTAGCCAACGCCAGATCAACCCCAGACCCAACAGGCCCAACGCAAGCATGGCGAGTGTCAGTTGCCGAGCGGCGCGGCGTTGTTCAACCGAGGACAACAGGCTCGGTGTGGCGGTCGTCGCAGTCATCTGCTGGCTCCCTGAATGATCAAACGGGAATCGTCTTTCGGATCGACGGTGGTCACTGATCCGGCCTGTCCGAGAATCTTCGGCATGCGCTCGCGATAAAGGCGCAGGAGCATTTGCGCATCGGTGCTGCTGGCCAGACTCGACACCGTGGCCGTATCAGCCGAGGCTTTGGCCAAGCGTTCACCGGCTTGCGCGTGAGCCACCTGCAGCGTTCGGTCGGCTTGTTCATTCGCTGTCTGAGTGAGTTTCTCCGCATCGGTGCGCGCATTGGCCACGGCTTTGTCGGCTTGCTGACTAGCGGTTAACACCGCGTTGAACGCGCTGACCGCTGGATCCGGCAGACTCGATTGCACATCGACCCGAGCCACTTCGATGCCGATGCCCTGCCCGCTCGCCTTCAACTCGGCCAAACGTTTGTTGATGCCTTGCACCAGATCACCGCGCAACCTTTCACGGCGTTCCGCCGCTTGATTGTCTGCGCCGATCAATTCCGGGCGAGCGACCAGAATGGTGTCCAGATCCCGTGCCGCCGTCAGCGCCACGGCGCTGCGAGTAACCAATCGATCCAGTGCTGGCAGCACATGATCGGCCTGCAGAACGAAGTCGTAAGGGTCGGTGACTTTGTAGAACACCCGCACATCCAGTTGCACCACGCCGGCGTCACCGGTCAATAAATAACCAGATCCGGCCAGCGCATCGCTCAACGGTGTGGCGAACGAAGCAACGCGATCAGCCTTCAGCGCCTCATCGCTGCGCAACAGGTTTTCCACTCGGCGTTCTATCACTCGATCCGCTGCTGGCAGCAAAACCACCTGTTCAAAGGGCTGCGGCCACGCCAGCAGCAGACCGGCGTTTTGCACGCGATCGAGTGCGCCAAAGTGCAAAACCACGGCGCGATTTTGCGGGTCGATCTGTCGCACGTTAGAGAACGCCCAAGCCAGCGCGGCCAACACCGTTACTGCGTACAGGGCAAAAAACGCCAAACGACCAGCCTGAATCCACGGACTGTTCAGCGCATGTGTTCCACGTGGAACTTCTTCACTCATGGCTGCGATCCGGATTTGCTGTCGAGTGTCGGCGGGCCGTCAACCAGCACGCGGAATGGCGCGGCGTCGGTGCGCAGAATCAGTTTGGTGTCTGGCGTGACGATGGTGCCAAGGGTGTCCAGCGAACGCAGCAAGTTATACAACTGCGGCGAACTGGCGTAGGCACGGCCATAGATCTGTGCGGCTTCGACGCGAGATTGCGCTTCGATTTCTGCCGCTTTCACCGTGGCGTCAGCCTGCACAATTCGCGCATCGCGCTCGGCTGCGGAACGAATTTGCGCGGCTTCGCGCTTGCCGATCGCCGTACGCTCGGTGGCAATTGTTTCACGCTCGGCGCGCATGCGATCGACCGTGGCCGTGAGCGTCACCGACGGCAAGGTCAAACGCTCAATGCCGACTTGCACGACACGCACGCCATAGGTCGCGAGCAATTGCTGATCGATCTGCTGGCGCAACTGCGCTTCGAAGTCAGGGATGCGCACCTGGCTGGCATCGGTATTGACCAGATTCGCCAAATCGAAACTGCTCGCCGTGGTTTCCAGTGCCGAGCCGACAAAGGTGCGAATCTGCCGCGCCGCTTCGTCAGGCTGGTTCTGCACCGCGCGCATAAAACGCTGCACGTTGTCCGGATCCCCCTGCACCTGCCACGCCACGTAAGCTTGAACGATGATGCGCAAACCGTCGCGGGTGCCGACATCCTGCAAGCCGCTGGACGTCGTACGCAGCCGCAGATCCACCGGGATCGCCGCTTCGAATGGCGCCGGCCAGCGCCAGCTCAAACCCGGATCAAGCAGGACCCGCGACGGATTACCGAAGCGGGTAATGACCGTGGCCTCGCCGGAGCGCACTTGCACCAGGCTCGCCGCCGCAATGGCGAACGCCACCAGCAACGCCGCCCACCCCATGCGCCGCCACGGGAAAGGCCCCGCCTCTTCCGGCGCTCCGTGGTGATGGTGCCCATGATGGTGATGATGTCCGCCGTGGCCATGATCGTGGCCGCTGTGATCATGCGATTCGTGTGTATGCGACTGGCTCAATGGGCGACTCCTGGTTGAGCGGTGGTGCGCGCGGGCGTCGGGTCAGCCGGCAGCGTGAAGGTCCGCAGGTCGATGGTCGGCGCATTGCTGCTGCCGCCGAGACGATGATCGAGTACCAGCAATTTGGCTTTGCTCAGGCCTTGGCTGAGCTTGCCGAGGTATTGCTCCAGCACAAAGGCCTGACCGGCACTGGCGTAGGCTTTTTGTTCGGCGCTGAATTTCAGATCTGCCGCCTGCGCCGTGGCACTGGTTTCGCGGGCATTGGCGCTGGCCTGATCGCGAGCGAGGCTCGCCTGCAATTGCGCCTGATTACTGGCTTCGGCCGCTGCGCCACGCTCGCGGGAGATCAACGCCTGCGCGCCGATCTGCGCCGCCTGCACCGCGTGATAAGCATTGGCGGCACCGGCCGGCGGGTGAATGGCTTCAACGACCGTGGCGAGAATTTCCACGCCACTGTTGAGTTGCTGCAGATCACCTTGCACCGCACGACCAATCTCCTCGCCCAACCCTACCCGGTCTTCACCGAGCAAACCGTCGAGGGTGCGCGAGGCAAAGTCGTGCACCAGAATCCGGCTGGCGGTGCTGCGGATTAGTGTTGGTACATCGGCACTGTTGTAAGTCGCGGCCAGCGCCGCCTGATCAGTCAGGCCGATGCGATAGACGAAGCGCACGTCCATGTTGACGATCTGAAAGCTCTGCTGATCGCCACGGCTGCTGGCGATGACTTGCGACTTGTCATTGACGTGACTGGCGTCCCACAAGCGATTAGCGGTGAACGGCGCCGGGCCTTCAGCAGGATCGGCTTGTGGCGGTGCCGGGTTCTCGCCGATGCTGGTAGCGAGTTCATGCACCACGCCGTTTTCGACGATCAACACGCGGCCCAACGGGTACGGCAAACCTGTGTGCAAACCGGGGCCAAAGACCTGCACCGGTTTGCCGAAACGCTCATAAATGCCTCGGCCCTGCAGCGGGATTTCATGGATGCCAGTAAGCAACCAACCCACTACGGCGACCAGCGCCAGCACAGGTAAAAACGCTCGGCGCATGTAACTGAACGCCCAGATCTGACGCAAATCAATGCCAAAACGGTTGTGCAATTCATGCTGCAACGCGAGCAACGGTTGTGGCGGCCAACGCAGCATGTCAGCGACGAAACTGCGCGCCAGTAGCGTCGGTTCGAGCTGTTCGCGGCGTGGACTGAAGACGGAGAGTACGGCGCGCAATACCAACTCAATCGCGACCAATCCCGGCAAGATACCGATCAGTACAGCCACGCGCACCGGCCACACAGCGTTCTCGCCAGCGAACAATAAACACAGCGCGCCGAGCACCAGACTGATGATCGCCACGCGCGTGAGTTGCGCCAGAGCTCCCGCTTCTGGCCACTGCGTTGGATTCTCCTGAGCGAGTTGCCGCTCCAGCACCAGCAAACCAAACGCCAGCAGTAATGCCAGCGCCGCAGCCACCGTGGCGGACAATCCACCCGTAGCGGCTGGCAATGACAGGTTCCACACCTGTTCAATACTCAGCGCTACCAAAAACGCCCAACCGCCCAACCACAGCGTCGCGGCTCCGATCTGCCCGAGCACATGCAGACCACGTTGACTGAGGCGATCCAGCAGGCGCTCGTACCAACCTTCCGGCGCAGTCGCTTCCTCCTCGGCAATTGACGTCAGCACAACAGGACTGATCACCCGTGCACGCCACTGCGTCACCCACCACGCCGATTGCAGGCCCGCGACCAGCACCAGCAACGCCGCGCTCTGATTAATCAGCAGCGGCAGCCACAATGATTGCGGCGCAAACAACCCGACAAAAAACGCCAACACCCAGCCAGCCCCGGCCAATCCGCCAAGGGCAAACGCCCAACGCCGCAGTCGTCTGCCCTGCGTGGCCGCCTGCTGAAAGCGCGGCAGTCCGGTCACTTGCGTGCCTTCTACCTCCAGATCAACTTGCATATCACCCCAATGTCTTTAGCTCGCTGTGCATAGCGTTACGATATAACGAAAAGCGTGAAATATTCGTACACAATTACGCGTATTCAAAGACGCGCAACCTGTCGCTTGCCTGAAGCCTTGACCGAAATGTCCGGTAGCGCACATATTACGTTCGTAATTTTTATCGACAGCTACTTTTAGCGATCGCATCCATCAATCAGGAGCAAGCGCATGAGCAACTATGACGTAGTGATTCTGGGCGGCGGTCCCGGTGGTTATAACGCGGCGATTCGCGCCGGCCAGTTGGGCCTCAAGGCCGCCTGCGTGGAAGGCCGGGCGACCCTCGGCGGGACCTGCCTGAACGTCGGTTGCATGCCGTCCAAAGCCCTGTTGCATGCGTCAGAGCTGTACGACGCGGCCATGGGTGCGGAATTCGCCAACCTCGGTATCGAGGTCAAACCGACGCTCAACCTCGCGCAAATGATGAAACAGAAAGACGAGAGCGTGAGCGGCCTGACCAAAGGCATCGAGTTTCTCTTTCGCAAGAACAAGGTCGACTGGATCAAGGGCTGGGGCCACATCGATGGGCCGGGCAAAGTCACGGTCACTGACGCTCAAGGCAGCAAAGTCGAGCTGACCGCCAAAGACATCATCATCGCCACTGGCTCCGAGCCCACTCCTCTGCCCGGCGTCGAGATCGACAACCAACGCATCCTCGACTCCACCGGCGCGCTGTCACTGAGTGAAGTGCCCAAGCATCTGGTGGTGATCGGTGCCGGCGTGATCGGCCTGGAGTTGGGTTCGGTATGGCGCCGCCTCGGCGCGCAGGTGACCGTGGTCGAATACCTTGACCGCATCTGCCCCGGCGTCGATGGCGAGGCAGGTAAAACCCTGCAACGCTCGCTGAGCAAACAGGGCACCGCCTTCAGGTTGAGTTCGAAAGTCACCAGCGCAACAGCTTCGGCCAACGGTGTGCAGCTCAGCGTCGAGCCCGCAGCAGGCGGAACGGCTGAACTGATCGAAGCGGATTACGTGCTGGTGGCCATCGGTCGTCGCCCGTACACCCAAGGCTTGGGCCTGGAGAACGTCGGTTTGAGCACCGACAAGCGCGGGATGCTTGCCAACAAACAGCATCGCACCGAAGCCGCTGGCGTCTGGGTGATCGGCGATGTGACGTCCGGGCCAATGCTTGCGCACAAGGCGGAAGATGAAGCGATGGCCTGCGTCGAGCAGATCCACGGCAAGGCCGGCGAGGTCAATTACGACCTGATCCCCAACGTCATCTATACCAAACCGGAATTGGCCAGCGTTGGTAAAACCGAAGAGCAGCTCAAGGCCGAGGGCCGCGCCTATAAGGTCGGCAAGTTCCCGTTCACCGCCAACAGCCGGGCGAAGATCAACCATGAGACCGAGGGCTTTGCCAAAGTCCTCGCCGACGAGCGCACGGATGAAGTGCTCGGCGTGCATCTTGTGGGACCGAGCGTGAGTGAAATGATTGGCGAATATTGTGTGGCGATGGAGTTCAGTGCGTCGGCGGAGGACATCGCGCTGACGTGCCACCCGCATCCGACACGCTCGGAAGCGTTGCGCCAGGCAGCGATGAATGTCGAAGGGATGGCGACGCAGATGTAGAAAATCAAAAGATCGCAGCCTTCGGCAGCTCCTATATGAAATGCGCCCCCCTGCAGGAGCGGCCGAAGGCTGCGATCTTTGCTTGTCAGGCCGGAAGATGTCCGAGCGGCAACGCCCCCGGCGTCTTCACCGTATGAATCGCAAAGTTGCTGCGAATGTCGCTCACCCCCGGCAACTTCAACAGGCAGCCACTGAGAAAGCGGTCATACGCGCGCAAATCCGGCACCACCACTTGCAGCAGAAAATCCGATTCACCCGACACCAGAAACGCTGAAATCACCTCCGGCAATGCCGTCACCGCTGCGTAAAAAGCCTCGGCCTGTTCATCGTTGTGGCGCTCGACCTTGACTCCGACAAACACCGTCAGCCCCAAACCGACTTCGTCACGATCCAGATTGGCCTGATAGCCGCGAATCACCCCCGCCTCTTCCAGCATCCGCACCCGGCGCAAACACGGTGAAGCCGACAAGCCGATTTCATCCGCAAGTTCGACGTTGCTCAGGCGTCCGTCCCGTTGCAGGGCGGCGAGGATTTTGCGGTCGAAGGCGTCCAGTTTCATGGTTGGCAGATCTCGATAGTATCGTGCGGAAAACCAGCAGGTTATGCCAAATCCAACAGCTTTTGAAGCCGACTACGCAAGCACCTGCCCTACCCTTCAGCCATAGACTGGCCCTACCGAATCGACAACGAAAGGACTGACCCGTGGCGAGTCTCTGGCTGTTTTTCCTGGCATTGGCGGTGGTTTTTCTGCTGCCCGGCCCAGACATGATCCTGCTCCTGCAAACCGGTGCGCGTCAGGGGCGCGGCGCAGCATTGGCCACCGCGATAGGGCTGGCGGTTGCCCGGGGCTGTCATGTGGCGTTAGCGGCGTTGGGGTTGGCGGCGTTGTTCAAAGCAGCGCCGTGGACGTTCGAAGTGGTGCGGCTGGCGGGGGCGGCGTACCTACTGTGGATCGGCATTCAATGCCTGCGCAGCACACTGTTGCCGAACCTGACCACAGCCGATGTCGCCGATACCCATGACAAATGGCGCGAAGCGATCCGTCGCGGTTTGCTGACCAACCTTCTCAACCCCAAAGCCCTGCTGTTCTGCTCGGTGCTGTTGCCGCAGTTCATCGTCGCCAACGGCGCACCGGTGCTGAGCCAGTTTGCCATGCTCGGCGCACTGCTGGTCGGCATCGGTCTGTTGTTCGATTGCGCTTACGCCTTGACCGGGGCAGCGCTGGGCCGTTGGCTACAACACAGTCCAACGGCGCAACGGGTTCAACAATGGCTGTTCGGCAGCCTGTTGATCGGCTTTGCGGTGCGCCTGACCTTCGTCCAGCAGGCTTAGCCTTTACGGGCCTTGCGCTGGCGACGCGTGATCAATAGCAACGTAGTAGCGCTGACCAACACCATCGCGCCGATCTGCACTGGCCACTTGTACGGCCGTAGCGAGGAGCGTGCGGCATCGGTGACCTGGGTGACGTAGCGCTTATCGGCGTTTTCGAAATCCGGATACGGGCATTGATTACCGAAATCCACCGCCCACGGCACGAACGGGCCCTCCTTGACGTAACGCTGGTACAGCGCACTTTGATCTTCCAGGCTGCTGTTCCAGCCCGCTGCATTGCACAGCACGGCGGCAAACGCCTGACTAGTGTGCGGCAGATTGTCGGCGGCGCGACCGGCCAGGTCGGTGGCGACAAAGCGATAGTGGTAACGCTGATCCGGTTTCGCTGCGCTGGCCTGCTGACGTTTTACTTCGGCCTCAGAAACCAGCGGGCCGACTTTCAGCTCGGCGCTTTCCAGTGAATAGTTGCCGCCGAACGTGGCGTAGTCCGGCGCCATCTCGTAACCAAGGATATCCATGCCCCACTCGCGCGCCGTCCACGCCGCGTTATACAGCGCACTCGCGCGTTTGGTCGGCCACCACGCCGAATCGGCTTTCAAGCGTTGCTGACCGTAAAGCCGAGCCTTGTTTTGCAGGTCTGGATTGTCGAAATAAGCGACCGCTTCGGCGTAATGACCCTCACGCAGCAAGCGCCGACCGAGCAAATTGCGCAAGCTGGCAGCGACGGGCAACGGCACGTAGTTATCGCGCTCCTGCTGAGTCAGCGCAGGTGGCGCCGGCACGTTATCGTCGACGTATTTTTTCAGCTCATCGACGGTCAACACGCGCTCGGCCACCGTCGCTGCATCGAACCAGTAAGTGCTGTTGCTGCGATACAGCTGCACGAACGCTTGCAGGTATTCGCCGCGCTGCAGGGCGAGAATCGCGCTTTCACCTTCGACCCGGCATTTCGGCTGCAGGCTCTCGTAGGCCCAGTCCGGTGTGCGGCGATAACCCCAATCTTCTTTCTGCGGGAAGGCTTGCGCGGCTTTCGAGTAGGCAGCAGCAGCGCCATTTTTATCGCCGTCACGCACCGCCAGTTTCGCTCGCAGCCACCACGCGAGTCCGCCGTCGCCGGCGTTTTCGAGGAAGGCCTTGGCACCCACGTAATCGCCCTGTTGATAACTCATCGCCGCCAGACGATCAGCATTTTCCAGGCTGCCACGGGTGCTGTTTTGCAGCAGCTTCACCAGTTTCTTTTCGTTCGGCGGTTCGTCGCCAAACGACCAGCCCTGGCGACTGACCAAGGACGCCGTGACCAGTTGCTGCACCGATGTGTGCTGAAGCAATTCGGCCAGTTCGGCTTCGGGTAACTGCGCCAACTCGTTCATCAATTGCTTGAGCGAGGTGTAACCCACGGCGGAACCGTGCAGATTCTGCGCTTCATACAATTCGATGGCGCCGTTCCAGTCGCCCGCCGTGCGCAGCACTCGCGCTTCTTCGCCGAGACTGGCGACGCCCAATTCCAGCGGATCGCTGAAACCGTCAATGCTCAGTTGCCGGGCCTGTCGGAACGCGTCACGGGATTGCTCCAGCGCAACGACCTTATCTGCGGCCTCGCTGCTCATGGCGAACAACGTACGCCCGAGAGAATACGCAGCCCAGGTGCTGCGAAGCGGACGCTGATCAGCCGGCAGCGCCAGCAGCTTGTTGAAATATTCGACGGCGAGTTGATGATCGCCCGTGGCAAACGCGACTGCGCCAGCCACGTACAAACGGATTTCCGCCGACAGGCTCGCGCCCCGCACCTCGACCTGATGCGCATCGGTCAGCCCGCGCAGTTGCTTGACCAGCGTTTGCTGCTCGTCGCTCAAACCCAGCTGTTCGGCTTTCTCCCGCGTCTCGGCAGCTTCGTTTTCTTCGCCGTACATATCGTTGGGATTGTGCGTCGCAGCCGTGACGTTCTTCAGCCCGGCAATGGCTTTGCCGAGGCGACTGAGTTCGAAATTGAAGTTGCCCTCCGGCAGATCGGCCAGGGTTTGCCCGCGATTGTCGAGCAGGCGCATCGGGAAGTCCGGGCCGCAGGCCAGCGCCGACCCCAGCGGCACGCAGAGGCTCAGACAGAGCAGATGGCGGGGCCAGTTACGGGTCAACATGCGAACCTCCTTGATCAATATGTGCACAGCGCGCCCAACCGATGGCGCGTTGTCCGCCCGCCGGCAAGCGGCCGTCGCGCAGGCGGGTGAAGGTAAGCAGATCCGGGCCTTGTTGCAATGCATAACCGGCGAGCGCATCGGCGCCTTCACAGCTTTGCGCCGTCAACGTTATTTTCGCCGGCCAGGCACTGTCGAGGTTACCGGGGTTGTCGAGTTTGATGTCGTAGAGACCGTTGTGTTCGCTGAATGTCACGCCGGGCCGGCTGACCAATTGTTCGCCCCGTGCCACGGCGCGCAACGTGGTCAGGCTCCAGGCACGACGATCATTGGCCAGCGGCAGGCGAAACCAGATCAACCCGGCCAGATGCGCCGGCGGCTCGTTTCGCAAGGTCTTGCCCAGTTGCCGCAATTGCAGGGGATCGGCGAGCAGCTCCCGACGCTCGCCACCGCGCTCGAGCTGCACTTCGCTTTCCACCAGCGGCGCCCCCCCGTCATCCGGCAACAGCGCCACACCGTAGGCCGGCAGCGCAAGATAAAAAGGTTTGTCGCTGATCCGCGCCCAGGCCTTGGCCCACTTCAACGCCTGATCAGGATCAAACAGGCCCCGGCGCGGATCGCTGACGGCGTGGACTTGCAGCACGCTGCTGTCGACGGTTTGCAGAAGTGCAGGCAGTTGCGCACTGTCGAGCCAGGCCGGCAGTGCAGTGATGCTCAGTGGCAGGGTCGTCGGCAATGCCGAGCGCAGATGTTTGAGGAATTCGGCGTAATCCGGCAAACGGGCGTTACCGGCATCGTGATCGATTTCGACGCCACTCAGCGTCAGACCCTGGGCCTGCCAATCGGCGAGCAGTTGAAGGATGTGCGTGGTGAGTTGATCCTGATCCAGCGACTTGAGCTGACCGTCGAGACGGATCACCGCAATCAGCGGACGGCCATCGGCTTTCAATAGCGGTGCGTTTATCAGCGCCCTGCTCCATCCGGCATTCGGGAAGGCTTGCAGCGCGAGCACGCGCAGTGTCGAGAAGTCAGCGTGGCTGTCGCGCAACGCCGCCTCATGGGCCGGCATCCATTGGCGTTGCCAGATGTAGAGTTGTTGGTCGAGGGGTGGCGCGTCGTGCTGCTCGCAACCCGACAGCAACAATCCCAAAAGCAGACCGACAATAAAGCGCATACCTTCCAAACCCCTGACACCACCAGGCTGCAAGGTTACACAAAAACCCCATAGGAGCTGTCGAGTGAAACGAGGCTGCGATCGTTTGATCTTGTTTATAGAATCAAGACCAAAAGATCGCAGCGTGCCGCAGCTCCTACAGAGCTGTCGCAGGTTTACGCGCGATGATCACCTGGCTTTTCGCAACCACCGCATCCAGCGCCTGCTTGATCTGCGCGCCACGCGGCGAGTTCAGCACCGCTTGCCAGGTGTCGGCCCAGTGATTGAGCAAAGGATGATCCGGGTTGCTGAAATCGACCTTGGCTTCCCAGAACAGCAACATCCACATCGACCAGTAAAAACCGTATTGACTGTGGCTGATGATCTCCAGCCCCGCCTCGCTGACCATCGCCTTGAACTGCTCTTCGCTGATGATGCGAATGTGGTTGGGTTTCTGGAAATACTCGGCAGCGGCGATGTCTTTCTGCAGGTCTTCGGAACTTGGGTGCGGCACGCTCAGTAAATACAGCGCGCCGGGTTTGCCCACGCGCACCAGCTCCGCGAGAAACTGCGCCGGATCGTCGACGTGCTCGATGACCTCGGTGGAGACCACACGCGTGGCTGTGGCATCGGCAATCGGCAGCGGATTACAGTCGGTGACATGGCATTCGACATCCCGCGCCGGCGTGTCACTGAGCCGCTGGCGGGTCGCTTCGACCTTGGCTGCATCGATGTCAGCGATGATGATCTTCGCCCCGCGCATGCCACAGAAATGCACATTGCCACCGTCACCACAGCCAACATCGAGCAGCGTATCGTCGGCGCTCACCGGAAAGTCTTTGAACAACTCGCCGGTTTCCTGGTTGAACCAGCCGCTGAGCATCGCATCGTGCAGGCCGAGCATGTACGGATCGGTCTTCTCGGCAGTCGCGACAGGCTGCGCGGGGGCCGGTGCAGGCGTGCCCGCCGTGAGTTTCTTCAAAAGGCTCAGCATGAGGTGGCTCCAGAGGATGGGACGGCGGTTCGCGAAGTACCGAGGCGTTTGACCAGCGCGGCGCCGCGATTGCGCATGGGCATTTCGATGAAGCGGTAATTCAGTTCACTGAGCAGCACGATCAGACCGAACGCCAGCAACAGCGTGATGATCGGGTGCCCGGCCGGGCTCGGCAGACCGGCGGTTTGCAGGCGGAAGATCAGTTCGCGTACCAGTTGATAGGCCGGAATATGGATCAGATAGATGCCGTAGGAACGACTGCCAATCCAGGCCAGTACACGCTGAACGCCAGCGACGGGCATCAGATAATCGCGGTTGTATGACGCGATCCATACCAACAGCGCGCTGAGGACAGCGATCGAACCGATGCGGTAGTTAGCGAAGGTGAAACGGTCAGTGGCCATGAAGCTCAACAACGCTGCGATCACGATCAACGCCGAAATCCCGGCCCACGGTCGACGCAAGAACGTCGGTTGCCAGCGCTGATAGCCCGGCTGTGCGCTCCACATGGCAAGCAAGACGCCGAGCGCCAGCGCATCGGTGCGCACCACCATCAACAGCGGCGTGCGCACGGTGAACAACTGCACCGCGACCAACGCCAGCAGCGCCCAGACCAGATGCTTGCGGCACAGCACGATCAGCAGCGGGAACAGCAGGTAAAACTGCTCCTCCAGCGACAGGCTCCAATAGACGAAACTGCTGCCGTATTCGTAGTGAAAGAAGCTGTCGGCAAAGCGGAAGTTGGCGTACTGAAAGACCCCCGCCAGTGTCGCTTGCAGGTTGGCGGACAGCGTACCGAACGCCCCGGAACGATTGACGAACAGGCACGCCAGCAACATCAGCGCCAGCCATAACCAGGCGGACGGCAACAGACGAAAGGCCCGGCGCAGCCAGAAATTGCGCGTCTGTTGCCAATACTCCTGGCGCGTAGTGCAACCTTGCAGCGCCGGAATCAGGCTGCGGGCAATGACAAACCCGGAGATGGCGAAAAACAGATCGACGCCCCACCACGGCTGCGCCCAGCCGTGGATTTTTTCCAGCAAGGGCACCTGATCGGTGAACAGGCTCCCCTGCAGGTGATGGAACAGCACGCCCAGCACCGCAATGGCGCGCAGGACTTCGATGTCCATGATCCGCTTGCTGTTCATGCTCGCGGGGTTTCCACGAGGGTCGCGTTGAGTTCGAACATCTGCGCGAAGAACGCCTGCAAACGCTGCTCGGCCACCGCCTGACTGCAGAATCCTTGCAGGCTGCTGACCGCTTGCGCCGACATCTGTGCATAACGCGCCGGGTGATTTTTCGCCACCTCGTAACTGGCCTGATAGGCCTGGCACAACGACGCCCAGTTGGTCACATAACGCAAGGTACGGAAGGCTTTGCGCGGGTCGTGCGGCCAGGCTGTGAGTTCGTCGGTGGATTCGATCAGGAACGCATTATCGGCGCTCAGGTAATCGATCATCGCCGTAGTACGTGGCGCCACCGCCGGTTTGCCGCAGGACATGAACTCCATCAACGGCAGGCACTGGCCTTCGCCATAGGAGGTGTTCACCACGTAGCGGGTCGCTTGCACCAGTCGCTCGTAATCGGGGTCGGCGAGATAGCCGTAGATCAGCACGATGCGGCAGCGATAGGACTGGTTCTTGTACAGGTGATGGAGGATGTCGCCGAGGGCTTCTTCGGCATCGTGATGGGTGAGCTTGAGCACCAGCGTGGCGTCTTCGACATCGCGAAAACTCACGCAGAAAGCACTGAGCATGTCTTCCCAGTTCTTGCGCCCATCGCCGGGGTTGAACACCGAGGTGTACACCACGCCGTCGAGCAGCAGCTCCTGTTCGGTGATCGGCGCGGCGAAATCGATACCTTTGCCACGGCGTAAATGCTTGGGTCCGAATGCATTCAGGTCGAGGGTCCGACTGTCAGCAACCAGCCCCTTGATCTTCAGGCGAAACGACTCGCTCGGCACTTGCCCCTGCAACTGCGCCCCCCGTGCGGCGAAGCGATCCCACACCGGCGCAGGTACGGCGACGATCGGGTAGTCGGCGTCCATCGCCTCACGCACCGCGTTGACCGTGTAGCTGGAATGGGTGATCGCCGCGCCACAGGCCCGCAGCACGGTACGCCAGTCATTGCGCGGCTCACCGGCAAACGCTTCGTTAGGGATGGTGCTGAATTCCCAGGCAAACACCGGCAACGTCGGACACGCCAGATGCACCGGAGTGCGATGCGGTGGCGAGAACGACAGGAACACACAAGGCTCGCCCCGGCTCAGGCATTCCCTGTACAGCGCATCGACCTCGCGCTGTGGATCAACGACCTCCACCACCCGCCCGAGGCGTTCGAGCACCGGCCGGTATTCCTTGAGCACGAAGTAATAGCTGTACTCCGAGCGCCCGAGATTCTGCGCGATGGTGTGCTGGTTGGTTTCCGAATGAATGATGATCAGCATGAGGCGTTGTCCGTCACTGGCGCGACGTCTGTAGTGTTCGGTGCCAGCCCGAAAAAATCCGCCATGCGCTTTTGCACCGGGGCAAAGGCGCAGTAATCGTGCATTCGCTGTACGGCGGCGGCCGACATCCGCTGGTAATCCTGCGGCTGTGCCTTGGCCACCCGGTAGCTCTGCTCGTAGGCGTTTTTCAGCGAACCCCAGTCCGGGCGGTAACGCAGGGTGCGGTAAATGATCCGCGTGTCCTGCGGCCAGATGGTCAGCTCCTCGCTGGAGCCGACCACGAACGCCACCGCATCATCGATGTAATCTTCCATCGCCGTGTGATCCGGTGCGATCACCGGTTTGCCGCTGGACATGAATTCCATCAACGGCAGACACAACCCTTCACAGCGCGAAGCATTCACGTAGAAACTCGCGGCCTGGTAGAGCCCGGCGTACTGCGCATCGTCGAGGTAACCGTGCATGACCACCACACGGCAGGCGAACGGCGTGAGTTGCGCGAGCAAGGTCATCAATTCGCTGTAGTAGGACGCCAGATCGTTCTGGGTGATTTTCAGCACCAGTGTCGCATCGGGCGTTTCACGAAACGCCCAGCAGAACGCGGTGATCAGTTGGTGCCAGTTCTTGCGGCCATCCTTGGGATTGAACACGGTGACGTAGACCACACCGTCGACCCGGGTTTCGACCACCGACGTGGTGTCCGGCAGATCCAGCGGTGGCGGCTCGATGATTGGCAGCGGTTGTGGACCGCAAATGGCCGGCAGACGTTGTTCGAGCCAGCCGTGAAGATTGTCTGGAAACAGATCGCGAAGGCCTTCCCAGTACCAGTTTTGCAGAAACTTTACTCGCGGTACCGGCTCTGCCTGCTCTCGGCCCAGGTCCAGCGCCCACAGGCGCACGTAATGCCGGGCAATCACCAGACGTCGCTTGAACGTCAGCGGTGGCGGGCGCGCAGCTTCGAGTTCGGCGGCCAGCGCGGCCTCTTCTTCAGCGGTCAGCGGCGTCGGGATCAGCGCATCGGCTGACAGGCCCAGCGTGCGTGTATCGAAAATGCAGCCCTTGATGGCCAGCGTGGCGCCCGGATTGACCGGCACAGGCACATGCTGCCGACGGATTGCCGCGAAGTTTTCCCACAGCGGCGTCGGTAGCACCAACACCGGAAAGTCTTCGCCCATGGCCCGGCGAATGGCGCGCGCGGTGTGGCTGGACAGGGTGATCACCCGGCCTTGGCGCGCAAGCATCTGCGTCCAGTCCTGACGCGGATCGTTGTCCCACTGCTCATCGGGGATCGAATCGAACTCCCACGCCACCACGCAAATCGTCGGGCACTGCAGATCGACCGGGGTTTTCTGCGGTGGGGTGAACGACAGGAAGACACTGTCTTCGCCGGCGGCGAGCAGTTGCTGATAGAGCGTATCGACTTCGGCGGTGGACTCCACCACATGCACGGGCCCAAGGCTTTCCAGCACCGGACGATACGCCTTGAGCACGAAGTAATAGCTGTATTCCGGACGCCCCAGGCTTTGGCTGATGGAGCTGTCGTTAATGTCCGAGTAGAGAATGAAATTCATGGCATCCCACGATGAAACTGCCGTCCTGGCACCTTCATGCTATGACGGCCAAGCCTCGGATCAAGTCGGCAGTGCCGCTCTCGCCCTGGGTCATGGAGCACGTCTTCGTTCTTGTTTTAGTGGTCGGTTTCACCCTGCATCACGACCCCGGAATCAACCCCGGGATTGTCGCGACGAGGGGCATTCTAAACACATCCGTTGAGGATTCGTGAACCACCCGGCGAGAATAAATCGGGCTACGCTGACGAGAACTGACCGGTCACGGTTGGACCTGTTGAAATTGCCGCGCAATTGGCACAGATTGGCAACCAAACAACTACAACAATGACTTCGCCCGTCGTCCCATCGGTTTTTTCTACCGGTCTGACAGACATCCCCTTAAAGCCTGTGGGAAAGTGGCGCAAGTTCAAGACCAAGGGGTCGCTGTTTGAAAAAGCGTCTGTTCGTCACGGGTCTCAGTGGATTCGTGGGACAACATATTCAGTCTCGTCTGGCATTGCCTGATTCGTCGTGGGAGCTGCTGCCTGCCGCTGCGCCCTACGACCTGACGGATCCGGACAACCTCATCGACCTGTGGCCGCAACTGCCCGACGCCGTCATTCATCTGGCCGGGCAAACATTTGTCCCGCAAGCCTTTCGTGACCCGGCGGGCACCCTCGAAATCAATCTGCTCGGCACCCTCAATCTGCTGCAGGCGCTCAAGGCTCGCGGCTTTCAGGGCACCTTCCTGTACGTCAGCTCCGGCGACGTCTACGGTCAGGTCGGCGAAAACGCCTTGCCGATCACCGAACAACAACCGCCCTGCCCGCGCAACCCTTACGCGGTGAGCAAACTGTCCGCGGAGTTTCTCAGCCTGCAATGGGGCCTGAGCGAAGGCTGGCCAGTGCTGGTCGCGCGGCCGTTCAATCACATCGGTACCGGGCAGAAAGACAGTTTTGTCATTGCCAGCGCTGCCCGCCAGATCAGCCGGATCAAGCAAGGTCTGCAAGCGCCGCAACTGGAAGTCGGCGACATCGACGTGACACGCGATTTTCTCGATGTTGGCGATGTCGTGTCGGCGTACTTCGCGCTGCTGGAAAAAGGCACGCCGGGGCAGGTCTACAACATTTGCTCGGGGCGCGAGCAAAGCATCCGCAGCCTGATCGAACAGCTGGGCGATCTGGCCGAGGTCGAGATGCAACTGGTTCAGGATCCAGCGCGCATGCGTCGCGCCGATCAGCGCCGCGTTTGCGGCAGCCACGCAAGACTGGCGAAAACCACAGGATGGGCGCCAGAAATCACCACACAACAATCCCTGCGGGCGATCCTGTCCGACTGGGAGATGCGAGTACGACAAGAATGACAAAAAGTGCACTGATCACAGGGATCACCGGCCAGGACGGCGCGTATCTGGCCAAGTTGCTGCTCGACAAGGGCTACAAGGTTCATGGTCTGGTCGCACGGCGCAGCAGCGATTCGCGCTGGCGCCTGCGCGAGATGGGCGTCGAAGCCGACATCGTCTACCTCGACGGTGACATGGCCGATGCCTGCTCGGTGCAGCGCGCGGTCATCAAGTCGGCGCCGGACGAGGTGTACAACCTCGCCGCGCAAAGTTTCGTCGCAGCTTCCTGGGATCAACCGGTGACCACCGGCATCGTCGACGGTCTGGGGGTTACCCATCTGCTCGAAGCGATCCGTCAGTTCAGCCCGCACACACGCTTCTATCAGGCCTCGACCAGCGAAATGTTTGGCCTGATCCAGGCGGAGCAACAGGACGAGAACACGCCGTTCTATCCGCGCAGCCCCTACGGCGTGGCCAAACTGTACGGCCACTGGATCACCGTCAACTACCGCGAAAGCTTCAACCTGCACGCCAGCAGCGGCATTCTTTTCAACCACGAATCGCCACTGCGTGGCATCGAATTCGTCACCCGCAAGGTCACCGACGCCGCCGCCCGCATCAAGCAGGGCAAACAACACGAACTGGCCTTGGGCAACATCGACGCCAAGCGCGACTGGGGCTTTGCCGGCGATTACGTCGAGGCCATGTGGCTGATGCTGCAGCAGGACAAGCCTGACGATTTTGTCGTCGCTACCGGTGTCACCACCACGGTGCGCGAAATGTGCCGCATCGCCTTTGATCACGTCGGCCTGAACTACCGCGACTACGTGAAGATCGACCCGGCGTTTTTCCGCCCGGCCGAAGTCGAAGTGCTGCTCGGCAATCCGGCCAAGGCACAACGCGTGCTGGGCTGGAAGCCGAAAACCGACCTGGATACCTTGATCCGCATGATGATGGATGCGGACATGA
>Ga0247814_10000380_pt1 | contig 35987 bp, 36 predicted proteins | sample UWRJL179409R1_FD_179947 | JGI IMG/M metagenome (GOLD analysis project Ga0247814, IMG submission 179947) | Plant litter microbial communities from Arlington Agricultural Research Station in Wisconsin, United States - UWRJ-L179-409R-1 | ecosystem: Environmental > Terrestrial > Plant litter >... | reverse complement strand
TCATTATAGTGGATGCCTTTTTTACTGTTCTGCTTTCCTGCTCCCAGTCTACAACATAGTCCACGGCCTCTTTGATTTGTTCATCGATCTCATCAAAGAACTGGGGTGTGGGCTGTCCTGACAGATTTGCAGAGGTAGAGGTGATCGGTTTGCGGAAGCGCTGCAGCAGTTGCTGTACAAATTCATATTTCGCAATGCGGATACCAACACTACCATCATTGCTAATCACATTTGCGGCAAGGTTTTTTGCCCCTGAAAAGATGATGGTGAGCGGGTGTTCTGCATACTCGATCAGATCGTACGCTACTTCGGGAACTTCAGTAACATAACTCTGTATTTTTGAATCGTTATCCAGCAGGATGATAAAACTTTTGTCAGATTGACGGCCTTTGATCGCATTGATCTTTTCTACTGCCACAGCGTTGGTGGCATCACATCCCAAACCCCAAACCGTATCGGTAGGATAAAGGATTACACCTCCATTTTTGAGTACAGTAAGCGCCTTTTCAATTTCTGTTCTTAACATGCCGTAAATTTATTAAATAATCTGTGTTATTTAATTTTTTAAGGTAATGTTCAGATAGGAATCCATCAGTTGTGCGGCAAGGGTAGCAGTATTGAATTTTTGGACATATGCCAACCCTTTATTTTTCATCTGTTTAGCCAGATCGGGATTAAGCAGTATGGTATTGATTGCCGCAGCTAATTCCGGAGCATTATTGGGATTAATATACAGGCTGTCTGGCCCGCCGGCTTCTTCCAGGCATGATCCTGTTGCGGCGATTACAGGCACCTGGCCATACATTGCTTCGATGATAGGAATACCGAAACCTTCATAAAACGAAGGATATACAAATACATCGGCCAGCTGGTATATAGCAGGCAGATCTGCAAAAGGGATATCTTTTAGAAAAATCACCCGTTCCTGCAACTGAAGACGACCTATCTCTGCCATTACCTGCGCTGCATAGGCCTGTTGTTTGCCTACCACTACCAGTTTAATGCTGGCAGGTACCGAGGGCATTGCCCGGATAATCAGTAATAGGTTTTTTCTTTGTTCTATGGTGCCTACGTTCAGGATATATTGTGCAGGCAGGTTATACTGTTTACGCACCTGATCCTTTTTCTGCTGGTTTACCTGCTGTTTAAAAGAATCATCACAGCTTTGATAAATGACTTCTATTTTATCGGGATCAGTATCATAATAGTAGATGATATCCTGCTTGGTCTGTTCGCTGATAGCAATGATATGATCTGCATGTTTGCAGGCGTAGGTGCTCTTAAAGTTGTAAATGGTACGGTCGATCAGTTTGTACTGAGAGGGGAACTTTAAGTAAATAAGGTCGTGAATGGTAACCACAGTTTTGACAGGACTTTGGTCCATACCAAATGGCAACTCACCGCTTAAACCATGGAAGATAGAGATGTTGTCTTTTTCCAGTTGTTTTTTGATACCAAAGCTTCGCCATAAAAAGGATAGTTTGGCACTTCGGGGTAATTGCAGGTGGATGTTTCCTGTTTCAAAAAAGGAATTGATCTGCGCAGAATCTTTTACTTTCGGGGTATAAACAAAGTAATGGTTTTGATGGAAAAATTCGGAGAGCTGCAGAATTAGTGACCTGCTGTAGTTTCCTAAACCGGTCAGGTTGTTTGCCGCCCTTTTTCCATCAAAACCAATATTCATTAAACAGCTACATTGTTTTCTCTTAATGCATCATTAAGTGAAGTCTTTTTATCTGTAGATTCTTTACGTTTTCCGATGATCAATGCGCAAGGCACCTGGTATTCTCCGGCAGGGAATTTTTTAGTATAGCTACCCGGGATTACTACTGATCTTGCAGGAACGATACCTTTGTATTCGATTGGGGTTGGACCAGATACGTCAATAATTTTAGTGGAAGCAGTTAACACTACGTTGGCACCTAAAACAGCTTCAGTTTCTACACGTACGCCCTCTACAACGATTGCTCTTGAACCGATGAAACAATTGTCTTCGATAATAACCGGCGCACCTTGTACAGGTTCTAATACACCACCAATTCCAACACCACCGCTTAAGTGAACGTTTTTACCAATCTGCGCACATGAACCTACAGTAGCCCAGGTATCTACCATAGTACCTTCGTCGATAAATGCACCAATGTTTACATATGATGGCATTAAGATTACGCCTTTGGCGATATAAGAACCATAACGTGCAGAAGCACCAGGAACAACCCGTACACCTAATTCTTTATAATTGGTTTTTAGCTTCATTTTGTCGTGGAAAACAAAAGGGCCAACAACCATTTCTTTCATTTCTCTGATCGGGAAATAGAGGATAACTGCTTTTTTTACCCAGTCATTTACTCCCCATGAATTCAGAATAGGCTCAGCAACACGAAGCTCACCTTTATCCAGCTCCATAATTACAGTTTCAATTGCTTCGCAGTATTCGGTATATTCTAATAAGCTTCTGTCGTCCCAGGCAGCCTCTATTAACTTTTTCAGTTCTTTAATCATTATCAATTTTAATTTTTCACAAAATAAATCAATTTTATGTATTGAGCGATGTTTTACTTACGTATTTTTGATTTTTTATGGCAGAACAGGAAAAATTACGGATAGATAAATACTTGTGGGCAATAAGATTGTTTAAGACAAGAACTTTAGCAACTGAAGCATGTAAGGCCGGGAGAGTAAAAATGAACGGTCAGAATATCAAGGCTTCGGTGGTGGTAAAACCGGGCGATGTATACCAGGTTTCGAAAGGGATAGAGAAGAAAGTAATTGAGGTGGTAGAACTTTTATATACAAGAGTAGAATCGAAGATTGCGGTAACCAAGTACAAGGATATTACGCCTTTAGAGGAGACGCATGCCTATAAATCAATGTTCCATTCGCCGGTGCTGACGAGAGACCGTGGTGCCGGGAGGCCTACCAAACGCGACCGGAGGGAGATCGATGACCTTACAGATAACCTGTTCGACGAAGATAAGAAGGAGGAGTAGCCTTACCTGCTCGTCTATTTAAAATACACTGGAAACAAAATATGCCCCGTACAGCGGGGCATATTTTTTGTAATCAGATGATCTTCTTATTTTTTGTCTGATTTATAACCTTCGTTTAAGCCTATAATTACTTCGCTGGTTACGTCTAGTGATGCATCAGCAAATAAAATAGCGCTGTTACCTTTTTGGTAAGTTAACACCATTTTAAAACCTTTTTCTTTAGCATAGATCTTCAGGTAATCTGCAATTTTGTTATACAATTTTTCTTGTTCAACAGCCTGCTCGTTTTGCAGAGCTGAACCAGCATTTTGCTGATAAGTTTGTAATTCCTGTTGTTTACGAGCCAATCTTTGTTCTGTAGTAGCTCTCTGATCTGCAGAAAGGGTATTTTGAGTCTGCTGATATTCTGCTACTTCGCGTTGGAATGCTTGTTGTTTAGAGCCCAGGTCTGTTTGAGCAGCTTTAGATTTTGCATCTAATTTTACTTTAAGATCTTTAAAGTACTCATATTTTGTTAACAATGAATCTGAGTTTACGTAAACTATAGGTTCATTATCTTTTACTGCAGCCGTTGCAGTTTTTGCCGAAGAATCTGTAGTTGTCGTTTTAGCGTCTTTATTCTGGCATGCTGCCATTACGGAAACTAATGCTACAGCTGTAGCCAGTGTGCTTAGTTTGAAGGATGTTCTGTTCATCTATGGATTTATTTGTTGTGATTTTCTACTATTTAACATTTCCGCCATCTTTTACCTGGCATTATTAAACATATATATTTCAGCAAATATAAAATTTCAAAATTACTATCCTAAACAACTGCTTTTTTTTGATCAATTAATGCTTCGTTTTAGCCAAATAGTTATCCACATTTGCCTTTAATTGGCCATAATTGGTTATTTTTGAATCTTATTTTTTATTAACATTTATGAGCGAAGAAAAAGATTCAAAGTCAAATTATTCGGCAGATAATATACAGGTATTAGAAGGTTTAGAAGCGGTGCGTAAGCGCCCTTCAATGTATATAGGAGATACAGGTGTTAAAGGGTTACACCATTTGGTTTATGAAGTAGTAGATAACTCTATCGATGAGGCCTTAGCCGGCCATGCAGATACAATTACTGTAAATATTCTTAAAGACAATTCAATCCGCGTAGAAGATAACGGTCGTGGTATCCCTACGGGCATTATGCAGAAAGAAAAGAAATCTGCATTGGAGATCGTAATGACGGTACTGCATGCGGGTGGTAAATTCGATAAAGACACATATAAAGTTTCAGGTGGATTACACGGTGTTGGGGTAAGTTGCGTAAACGCATTATCTACACACCTGAAAGCTGAAGTTCACCGTGAAGGCAAGATCTGGGAGCAGGAATATGCGATGGGTAAACCGCAGTATGATGTGAAAGTTGTTGGCGAAACAGAAAAAAGGGGTACAGTAATTACTTTTACACCAGACCCTACCATCTTTACGCAGACTACAGAGTACCGTTATGATACTTTGGCTTCCCGTTTAAGAGAATTGTCTTTCCTGAACAAAGGGATCAGCTTAACACTGACGGACGAACGTGAAGAAGATGAAAACGGAAAATTCTTAACTGAGCTTTTCCTTTCTGAAGGCGGATTAAAAGAATTTGTTCAGTTTTTAGATGGAGGACGCCCTTCACTAATCTCTGAGCCTATTTATGTAGAGGGTATAAAAAATGGTATTCCTGTCGAACTTGCTTTGCAATACAATGACAGCTATGCAGAAAACGTACACTCGTATGTAAATAATATCAATACACATGAAGGCGGTACCCACATTGCCGGTTTCAGAAGAGGTTTAACCCGTACTTTAAAAGCTTACGCTGATAAATCTGGTTTACTTAAAAATGTGAAATTCGAAATTACCGGTGATGATTTTCGTGAGGGCCTTACAGCTGTTATTTCTGTTAAAGTACAGGAACCACAGTTTGAGGGGCAAACAAAAACAAAACTTGGTAACTCCGAAGTAATGGGCGCTGTGGATATCGCAGTTGGTGAAGCATTAGGTATCTACCTGGAAGAATATCCAAAAGAGGCCAGAATGATCGTTAACAAAGTAATCCTGGCAGCTACAGCACGTGCAGCAGCACGTAAAGCACGGGAGATGGTTCAGCGTAAGAGTGTAATGGGTGGTTCTGGTTTACCAGGGAAACTTGCGGATTGCTCTGACAATGATCCGGTTAAATGTGAGCTTTACCTTGTCGAGGGAGACTCGGCGGGTGGAACTGCAAAGCAGGGACGCGACCGTAACTTCCAGGCCATCCTTCCATTAAAAGGTAAAATCCTGAATGTGGAGAAAGCGATGGAACATAAGATCTACGAAAATGACGAGATCAAAAATATGTTCACCGCCCTTGGTGTAAGTATAGGAACTCCAGAAGATGATAAAGCCTTAAATATTACCAAACTTCGTTACCACAAGATTGTGATCATGACGGATGCGGATATTGACGGATCACACATTACTACACTGATCCTGACTTTCTTCTTCAGGTATATGAAAGCACTGATCGAAGCAGGTTATGTTTATATCGCAGCGCCACCGCTTTACCTGGTAAAAAAAGGAAAAGAGCAGGAATATTGCTGGAATGACCAGCAGCGTGATAAAGCTGTTCAAAGATTAAAAGGACAGGGTAAAGAAGAAAGTGTGCATATCCAACGTTACAAAGGTCTTGGAGAGATGAACGCAGAACAGCTTTGGGATACTACATTAAACCCGGCAAACCGTACATTAATGCAGGCTACCATTGAAAACGCTGCAGAGTGTGACCATACGTTCTCTATGCTGATGGGCGACGAGGTTGCACCACGAAGAGAGTTTATCGAAAGAAACGCTAAGTACGCGAAAATCGACGCTTAGTATTTTCAATATCATATGGAACAGGCTCTCAAAAAAAGGGCCTGTTTTTTTTTATAATATGTAGTAGGTTTTATCATTATGGGCAGGCTCTGTTGCTTTCTGATGTTCCTGGTACTGGTTATCATTTAGCATCTGGCAAAGATCACGCTCGATAGTTCTGGAGATCGTTGTGGTAGGCGTATCTGTAGGTTTATTCTCAAAGGGGTCCTGCAAATGGATCGCCATCTTTTCTATTAACAGGAAAGAAGCGGCAATAGCAATTACCAGAGGGATCTCGATATAACCAAAAAACTCGATCAGGCCAAAGGGCAGCATCAGTATAAACAGGTTGATGGTCATGTTGATATACTTACTGTAGGTAACCGGGAAGACCGTATTTTTGATCCTTTCGGAACCTCCCATACGATCGCACAGGTTAGTGAGCGTCCGGTCTATTTCTACCTGCTGATAGGTATTTATCCATCCTTCTTTTAAAGCCGTGCGCATATCACGGGCATGTAGTTCGAGAATAGACATGGGCACGTTTTTATACCCACGGATAAATTTGAGCTCATCTTCTTTCATCAGCCTGTCCAGTCCGGCCATCGGGTCTTCGTTACGGAGGGCCTGACTTAACCCGTAGCACCATGCGATCTGTCTTTTCACAAAGCGTTCTTTAAAAAGCTGCACCTCGGCAGAGTAATAAGGATCGTCGATAAAATAAAGGAGCTGACGGGTGAGCGTTCTCGAGTCGTTCACAATGGCTCCCCATAGGATGCGGGCTTCCCACCAGCGGTCGTAAGCCTGGTTAGACCGGAAAGCAAGCAGCAAAGATATCACTGTGCCTAATAGCGCGGGAACGGCGATAGGAATGGAGATCCGGGTAAAGTGAAAATTCTCATAGAGGATCACAATGCTCACCGCATAAACTGCAACTACAATCAGTTCTTTAGTAACCTTTCCAAAAATGTAGGTTAGGGGAATATTCTTTTTTAATAGCATAGGTCGGCTTTTAATACCTCCTGAACCACCGGCTCCGGAGTAACGTGAATAACTGGAATTCCTGATTTGTTAAGAAATAAAACGGGGTCGATACTGTATTTGGAGATTTTACGAAACGTATATGCTTCGGGATAGTAAATTACATCTACCTCATTGGCCTCGGCAAAATTCCTGAAAGATGCCATGGTGCTGCCATAGAAATACTCTATGCCCAGTACTTTTACCGAATCCTGATGCTCTTCCTTTAAAGCGTAACAGGCACGATGAAACTCTTCGGGGATTTGGGCATAGTCGGTACTCCTTCGCGAAAGCATCAGCAAATCTGTGATGCTGTCTGTCAATTTATAGGCATGAAAGAAAATGATCTTTATCTGTTCATTTCTTAAGCTTTTTACTAAATCATAAGTTCTTGCTACAGAGGCCTCGTTAAAATCTGTTGGAATAAGGATTGTCTTCATTGGAGTATATATTGGTTTTGTTAACACAATAATACCATGGCGACATTGCAACGAAATAAGAGTGAGATTAGAAAGAGATTAGAATATCAATTCGTGCGCTTACCTTTTTAGGGGCAATAGCATTTTGATGGTTGTACCCGCATGTTCATTGGTTTGTATAGATATAGAACCCTTATGCAGACGGATGATGGTTAACGATAGAGGTAGCCCAACGCCATACCCGTTATAGCGGGTGGTATTTGAAGCCCGGAAAAAGGGTTCGAACACGTGTTGTAATTCTTTTTCCGGTATGCCTATCCCACGATCTTTTACGGAGATTACTACATTGGTGGCAGTAACCGACAGCGCGAGGTCTACAATGCTGTTATCGGAATATTTACAGGCGTTGCTTACAATATTGGAAACCGCAAGTTTGAGCAGGTTAGAATTAACGTATAAATTGATTGTATCAAAGTTTTCTGGCAGGCCCGACAAATCTACCCGAACCTCATTTGCCGGATTAATCATATCGATGCCGGTTTTTACATCCCAAAGCAGTTCATCCAGGCGAATTTCTTCCCAACGTTGTTTTTGTCCGTCAAACCCAGACTGTGCCAGCGTAAGCAAACTAGTCAGGATGTTACCCAGTCTTTCTGCTTCAGCCTGTATGGTAGCCAGCGATTTTTGCAGCTCTGGTTCTGTGCTGCCAATCCGGGAGATGGCGAGTTCTGCTTCTCCGCTGATGACCGTTAATGGTGTCCTCAACTCGTGTGAGGCATTACCAATAAAATTGTTCTGTGTTTCAAATGCCGTCTCTAGCCGGTCGAGCATATCATTAAATGTCTGCGATATTTCCGCTATTTCATCCGTACCTTTTACAGGGTCGAGGCGCTGGTGCAAGTTTTCGGCACTGATGCCTTTTGCTTTTTTTATCAATGCCCTTATGGGTCGGAAAGTAAGTTCGGAGAAATTTCTGCCTACAAAATAAGAAAGTCCTACCGCTAAAAAAAAACCAGCAAAAAGGATCTTCTGCAGCCTTTTCAGTTCCTGATAACCGTAAGGGTCCCTTGCAGAAATGATTACGATATACCCATTGCTGCCGTTGCTGAAATATTTGCCGGCATAAAACTTATTGCTGTTCCTGTAGCGTGCCATTTGTCCGCGCGTTATCCGGTTAAAAAAGCTGGCGGGCAGATCTGTTTTTCTTAAGTCTATACGTTTACCCGTTTTATCGGCCCGCAGGAGGTGTTCCTCTTCGGCGGGGAGGCGTTCGAGATACCGGTTCCGCATTTCTGCATAACCGGCCGTATGCCGGCCGCCCTGCACTTTTATCCCGGCAGCAATATTAACCCGCGCTTCCAGCCTTTTGTAAAAATCTTCAAAGGCAAACTCGTTCGCAAAATACCAGACAAATCCGCTCAGCAGTGAAATGATTACGGCCGACAGGATAGCGAACAGAAACGTAATACGGCTTTTTAGAGTCATCAGGCTGTTTTTTCTTTCAACATATAACCCAGACCCACAATGGTGTGGATGAGGTTATTGTCGAAACCCTTATCGATCTTTTTTCTCAGGTAGTTTACGTATACATCAACTACGTTGGTACCCATATTAAAATCTATATCCCATACATTCTCCAGGATGTCGATCCTGGACAGGGTTTTATTTTTGTTTTTCGCGAAAAACTGGAGCAGCCGGTATTCTGTAGCCGTTAAGGTAATTTCCTTGTTGCCCCTTACCACGGTTTTTGCCTGGATATTGAGCTGTAAATTTCCTATGGTAATGATTTCGTCTATCGTTTGGCTGCCTGTAAACCTGCGCAGGATAGTACGGATCCTGGCACTGAGCTCAGCGATCTTAAAAGGCTTTACCAGGTAATCATCTGCACCACTATCCAGCCCGGTTACGATATTTTCGGTGGTGCCGAGTGCAGTAAGCATTATTATGGGCGTAAACGGATATTTATTTTTTACCTGCTTGCAAAGATCAATGCCATTAACGCCAGGCAGCATAATATCCATCACGATGAGGTCGAACGTATGGGCTGCAATCATTTCCAGTGCAATAGACCCATCAGGTGCTACACTGGTTTCAAACCCTTCTCCATTTAGCCCCCTTGTGAGCACGGATACTACATTTGGTTCATCTTCAACAATAAGTATCTTCATAAATAGCGTATGTTTTTCGTTAGCTGCCCATACAAATATATTATTTGCGCGGACGTGAAAAGAAGATCTTCAATTTCTTATAGTTGATTTTTGCCTGGTACTCATAAAAGATATCGCTGCCTAAAATAGCTTCGATCCTTGGATGGCCCATTTGTGTATAGGCCTCGTTCACTGATTCGAGATCGAGCGCCACGGCATGGTATTTTTTGATCAGCAGCTTGCCGATTTTCAGCTTTGGTATAATTGCCTGAATTGTGGTAGAGGTAGTGAACAGCGTAGTTGCATTGGAATCTTTGTGGGTAATGGTTTCTTCGATATTCCGTTCAATAAAACCTTTATCAAACACTGATCTTGAGGCACCGGTATCTACTACGGCCCAGCACTTTGCACCGAAAACAACAATTTCCACCAGGAGGTGGAAACCGTCGTCATTTAAGTTGATGAGGGTAATGGGAACAGTTATAGTACGCATTAGACCAGTTTCATTTCTTTAAGCACATTGTTCATGCTTCTAACCGCATCTGCACTTTTGCTAAAGCTGGCCTGCTCGGTCTCATCAAGGTTATAATCGATGATTTTCTCCCAGCCATTGCGGCCGATGATTACCGGTACGCCAAGGCAGATGTCTGTCTGACCGTATTCTCCTTCCAGTGATACACTGCAGGTAAAGAGTTTTTTTTCATCACGGATAATACTTTCTGCTAATGCCGCTACAGCTGCTCCCGGTGCATACCAGGCAGAAGTGCCCAGTAAACCAGTTAATGTTGCACCGCCAACCATCGTGTCTGCAGCAACTTTGGCCAGTGTATCCGCATCAAGCAAGTCGGTTACTGGAAGGCTTTGATAGGTTGCGTAACGGGTTAGAGGGATCATAGTGGTATCGCCATGGCCGCCAATAACAAAACCCTGCAGGTCGTTAGGGTTACAGTTTAAGGCTACACTTAAATAATATTTAAATCTTGCGCTGTCCAGCGTACCGCCCATGCCAATAATTTTGTTTTTTGCAAGTCCCAGGGATTTTAATGCCAGATACGTCATCGTGTCCATAGGGTTACTCACCACAACGATAATGGCATCAGGAGAATATTTAAGGATGTTTTCTGCAACACCTTTTACGATGCCTGCGTTGATACCAATCAGTTCCTCTCTGGTCATGCCCGGTTTGCGGGGCAATCCTGAGGTAATTACTGCAATAGCAGAACCCGCAGTCCGGCTGTAATCATTAGTTACGCCAACTATTTTTGTATTGAAGCCCAGTAGTGCTGCGGTTTGCATCATGTCTATTGCCTTCCCTTCGGCAAAGCCTTCTTTGATGTCCAGTAATACCAGTTCTTCGGCCAGTTCTTTTCTTGCAATATTATCTGCGCAGGTAGCACCAACTGCTCCTGCTCCAACAACCGTTATTTTCATAATTTATGTATTTATCTTTTATCGGTTATGAAGCTATCATGATCTTTGCATTTATTTGCCATGCGGTATGATCTTGAGGGTTTCATAATTCAATATTTATTTTTATCGGCTATGAAGCTATCATGATCTTTACATTAATTTGTCATGCTGGGTGATCATGATGGTTTCATAATTTATGTATTTATCTTTTATCGGTTATGAAGCTATCATGATCTTTGCATTCATTTGCCATGCGGTATGATCTTGACGGTTTCATAATTTATGTATTTATCTTTTATCGGTTATGAAGCTATCATGATCTTTGCATTCATTTGCCATGCGGTATGATCTTGAGGGTTTCATAATTCAATATTTATTTTTATCGGCTATGAAGCTATCATGATCTTTGCATTTAATTTGCCATGCGGTATGATCTTGACGGTTTCATAATTCAATATTTATTTTTATCGGTTATGAAGCTATCATGATCTTTGCATTCAATTGCCATGCGGTATGATCTTGACGGTTTCATAGGTCTGTTATTTAATTTGGATAAAATATGCTAAAGCACAATGTACCAAATTTACGGGAGTTATAAAAAATGCTTTTTAAAACTTTCTTTCCTATTGTTGGTTTTATCAGAAAGAATCTACATTTGTTTTTCTAACAACCGGCACTATAATGGATAATACACCTGTTGAAAAAGTTGATATAATGTCTTACGCAGGGAAGTGGTATTCACTATATTCTATTCCAACGTTTATGGACAAGAACTGGCGTGAAACAACAGACACTTACGTGATACATCCTGATGGCTATTATGCAGTATTTACGACGTATAAGTTGGCTGGCGATGATGAACAAAAATATGTTCGCTCTAAGCTATTTGTAGTTCGAGGCACAAATAATGCAGAGCTAAAAGCCCAGTTTGTATGGCCTGTAAAAGTCGATTACTGGATCATAGAACTGGCAGAAGATTACTCCTATGTAGTTGTTGGGCATCCCAAACATAAATGTTTGTTTATCATGTCGCGCAGACCCGAGTTGCCGCAAGATTTAATAGACGAGGTCATAGCACGATGCGATGCCAAAGGTTATGATACCTCAAAGCTTGTCTCACAGGGGCATAAGCAATTATTGCAAAAAGGGCAGGCACAGCACTAATCTTTTGCGCTCCGGGCAGGTCCGCTTTTATTGTCTGCGCCCATCTAATTTTACAATTCCTTTAGTTCCGAATTTAAAAAAAAGAGTAATTTTGTAGCTCACTTGTTCATCAGCAAGTGATCCATAATTGCCCATCTATGTATTTAATTTTTGATACCGAAACTACAGGCTTACCTGCTAATTATAATGCACCAGTAACCGATTCCGCTAATTGGCCAAGGTGTATTCAGATTGCCTGGCAGTTACATGATGAATTTGGTAATTTAATGGAGCACCAGGATTACCTGGTGAACCCGGATGGCTTCAATATCCCGTATGATGCAGAGCGGATACATGGTATATCTACCGAGCTGGCAGCAGAACAGGGGATCGATATCCGCGAAGTTCTGGAGAAATTTAACCTGGCCCTTTCAAAATCAAAGTTTATCGTAGGACAAAATGTTGGCTTTGATGTGAACATTATGGGTGCTGAATTTTACCGGTATGGTGTGGAAAGCCCTATGGCGCAGATGCCTGTTCTGGATACCTGTACCGAGGTTACGGCCGATTTATTAAAGATCCCTGGTGGTAGGGGTGGAAGGTTTAAACTGCCAACCTTAACAGAGTTGCACAGCTACCTGTTCGGGACACCTTTTTCTGAAGCGCACAATGCTACAGCCGATGTGGAGGCTACTACCAGGTGTTTCCTGCAGCTGGTAAAAATGGAGGTATTTACCCCCCAGCAACTACAGGCAGATCAAGACTACCTGCGCAGCTTTAAGGAACATAACCCTGCAGTAATTCCTGGTGCCGGTATCAGTCATATCAACCTAAAAGCGGCATCAGACGAGATCAGGAAAAGGCTGGAAAAAGCAGAAAATCCAGGTCTTTCCAGACAGACATTAAAAGATAACAAGCAGGAGTTAAAAGAGGCTGTATTTGCCCACCTGCATAACCATACACAGTTTTCTGTACTACAATCTACCATCAATATACCAGGCCTGATTGCTGCAGCCGCTGCGGATAAAATGCCTGCGGTAGCAATGACAGATCATGCCAACATGATGGGGGCATTTCATTTCGTAAACCAGGTACTGAATCATAACAAAGGTGTAGATGCCCGGAACAAGGCAGCGGAAGAAAAAGGAGAGGTGCCTTCTGAGCAGCCGCTTACGCCAATTGTGGGCTGTGAGTTTTATGTCTGTGAGAACCATTTGGATAAATCGAGGAAAGACAATGGTTATCAGATTGTGTTGCTGGCCAAAAACAAGCGCGGCTATCACAACCTCGCCAAGATGTCGTCTACCGCCTATACCAAAGGATTTTATTATGTGCCGCGGATAGACCGTGCGGTGATAGAGCAATACAAAGAGGATATCATTGTGCTGTCCGGAAACCTGTACGGCGAGGTGCCAAGCAAGCTCTTGAATATGGGTGAGAAACAGGCAGAGGAAGCGCTGATCTGGTGGAAAGAGCAATTTGGCCCCGATTTTTACATTGAGATAATGCGTCATACGCAGGATGACGAAAATGTGGTTAATAAATCACTGATCGCCTTGGCTAAAAAGCATGATGTTAAACTCGTTGCAACGAATAATACTTATTACATCAATAAAAAAGACGCCAATGCACATGATATTTTACTCTGTGTAAAAGATGCCGAAAAGCAGGCTACGCCAATAGGCAGGGGCCGGGGTTACCGCTATGGGCTGCCAAACCAGGAGTACTATTTCAAATCTGCTGAGGAGATGAAAGCACTGTTTGCAGACCTGCCCGAAGCAATACTGACGGTAGAAGAGATCGTGGCCAAAATTGAAACCTATAAACTGGCCAGGGAGGTATTGTTACCGAAGTTTGATATCCCGGCAGAATTTATCGTTGCTGAAGATGACAGCGACGGTGGTAAAAGAGGGGAAAATAAATATTTGCGCCATCTCACTTACGAAGGTGCAAAGAAAAGATATGGGGAAATTACCCCCGAGATTGAAGAACGCCTGGATTTTGAATTGCAGACAATCGAGAAAACCGGTTACCCGGGGTACTTCCTGATTGTGCAGGATTTTATCCGTCAGGCCCGTGCACTGGATGTATCCGTGGGTCCGGGACGTGGATCGGCTGCAGGTTCTGTAGCGGCCTACTGTTTATGGATTACGAATATAGACCCGATCAAATATGATTTGCTTTTTGAACGTTTCCTGAATCCTGACCGTGTGTCTATGCCCGATATTGATATCGATTTTGACGATGAAGGCCGTGGAAGGGTTATGGATTATGTAATCAGCAAATATGGGGCGAATCAGGTAGCACAGATTATCACCTATGGTACCATGGCGGCCAAATCGTCTATTAAAGATACGGCCAGGGTGCTTGACCTGCCGCTTTTTGAGGCGGATAAAATTGCGAAACTGATCCCCAATCTAAAGCTTGCAAAAATATTTAACCTTGATGAAAAAGCACTGAAAGGTGTTTTACGGGCCGACGAATATGAGCGTGTAATAGAATTAAAAGACCTCGCAGAGTCGAAAAGCCTGAGCGCGGAAACCATACAGCAGGCCAGAATACTGGAAGGCTCATTGCGGAACACAGGAATACATGCCTGCGGGGTAATTATTACTCCAGACGATATTACCAACTATGTTCCTGTAGCCATGGCCAAGGATTCGGACCTGTACGTTACCCAGTTTGATAACTCGGTGGTAGAAAGTGCCGGATTATTAAAGATGGATTTCCTGGGTTTAAAAACACTTACGCTGATTAAAGATACGGTAAAACTGGTAAGGTTAAGAACGGGTATCCAGCTCGACCCTGATGAATTTCCTATCGATGATGTGAAAACCTATGAGCTGTTTCAGCGGGGCGAGACAATCGGGATTTTCCAGTATGAGAGTTCCGGTATGCAGAAATACATGAAGGAACTAAAGCCTACGGTATTTGGTGACTTAATTGCGATGAATGCACTGTACCGTCCGGGACCGCTGGAGTATATTCCAAGTTTTGTACGCCGGAAAAACGGGGAGGAAGAAATTAAGTATGATCTGGATGCCTGTGAAGAGTACCTGAAAGAAACTTACGGAATTACTGTTTACCAGGAACAGGTGATGCTGTTGTCGCAGAAACTGGCTGGATTTACCAAAGGTGAGGCCGATGTACTGCGTAAGGCAATGGGTAAAAAACAAAAGGATGTATTGGATAAAATGAAACCTAAGTTTGTGGCGCAGGCTGCAGAGAAAGGTCATTCTCCGGCTACACTGGAAAAGATATGGAAAGACTGGGAAGCATTTGCGTCTTATGCGTTTAACAAATCACACTCTACCTGTTATGCCTGGATCGCTTACCAGACTGCTTATTTAAAAGCGCACTACCCGGCAGAGTATATGGCTGCGGTACTGACCAATAATATGAGCGATATCAAACAGGTTGCTTTCTTTATGGAAGAATGTAAACAGATGGGTGTACAGGTACTGGGGCCAGACGTTAACGAATCTATCCTGAAGTTCTCTGTAAATATCAACGGGCAGGTCCGCTTTGGTTTATCAGGGATTAAAGGGGTAGGGGAAAAAGCGGTAGAAAGTATTATCGAAGAAAGAACCAAAGCTGGTAAATACCAGAGTATATATGATTTTGCAAAGCGTTCCAACACCAGGACGGTGAACAAGAAGGCTTACGAAAGCTTTGTTTACAGCGGTGCGTTTGATAGTTTTGGATACCACAGGGCACAGTACTTCTATATCGGTGTAAACGATAAGTTGAATGGGATTGAGAAGCTGATCAAGTTCTCTAACGACTTTCAAAATAGTGAGTCTACCTCACAGTCGTCGCTTTTTGGCGGAACTGTTGCTGATATGATCCAGGAACCAACGCTTTCTGTTGCAGCTACGGAATGGACTTTAATTGACCGCTTAAAATATGAAAAGGACGCTATCGGCATCTTCTTAAGCGGCCACCCGCTGGATAACTATAAACTGGAATTAAAAGAATTCTGTCAGCATTCTGTGCGTCACCTTTCCCTGGTCAACAAAATCCGGATGGGCGATACCAATGAAGAAGTGCTTGCAGAATTTGAAAGCGTAAAGAACCGGGAACTGGTTGTGGGGGGATTAGTGGTGCTTTCCGAGCAACGTATGACAAAAACGGGGAAACCATTTGGTACGATACTTTTTGAAGACTATAATGACAGTTGCCAGCTGGCACTCTTTGGGGAGGACTTCGTTAAGTTTAAGCAGTTTATGACCGATGGCTATTTCCTTCGGATCCGTGGCCGTGTGGGCGAGCGTTTTCGTAAAGAGGGCGACTGGGAATTTAAGATTACATCAATTGAATTATTGTCTGATTTAAGGGATAAACTGGCGAAATGTATTACTATACAGATCCCTATTCAGGGCATTAGTGATGACGTTATCACACAGATCTACTCCATTATCGAAGAAAACACAACGAATACCGATCAGCAGAATTGTCAATTAAGTTTTACAGTTTACGATGGTGAGAAAAATGTATTTCTTGAATTGCCATCTAAGTCGTTGAAGATCAATCCTAATAACCACTTTTTAGATAGTCTAGTTGCGTTAAATGCTGTAAACTATAAGTTGAACTAATGTCATTTTGACATTAGTAAACTTGGTGGCACTACAATTGATTATATCTTTGCATAAATAAAAATAACAATTATGGCTTTAGAAATCACAGATGCCAACTTCGAGGAAGTTGTGTTGAAATCAGATAAACCCGTTTTAGTAGACTTTTGGGCAGAATGGTGTGGTCCATGTCGCATGGTAGGTCCTGTAGTAGATGAAATATCAAAAGAGTACGAAGGAAAAGCAATAGTAGGAAAAGTGAACGTGGATAATAACCCACAGATCTCTACTCAGTTTGGTATCCGTAATATTCCGGCTTTATTATACTTTAAAAATGGAGAAGTTGTAGACAAACAAGTTGGTGCAGTTCCAAAATCTGTATTAGCAGGTAAACTGGATAAGCAATTATAATCAGATTATAAATATAATATAACGAGCATAAGGGCACCCGTAATTTACGGGTGCTTTTTTTATGCCTCTACATTTTTATCCTGATCTGATCCGGGGCTACTGTGATTACTTTCATCCTTATCAGTTTGGGCTTGTAAGTGGCTATCACTCCAAAAGCAAAATACTGCCAGTACAAGTAATACAGTGATTTGTATGGGAGTAATTATGATTTTGCTTTTGCCAGTCAGATTAAACAGGCCGAGCCATGCGGTGATGCAGAGTATTGCTGCAATAGCAAACAGCCATTTAAAATTCCGGGTGCTTACCCATAAACGCTTCATATCTGCGGGCCGCAATGTAAGTGCCCTTACCGTATTTAGTAGCAACATGATAAACAAGATGCAGAGCAATATATATTTCAGTAATCCAACCAGGGGAATTGGTGTTAATGCAACTGTTCCGTTTAGCAAATAGCCTGCGGAAGCCAGGCCACCAATAAACAACAGCAGGTAAATTGCGGCAATAGCTCTTAATAAAAATTTATGGGGGGGTATTGCCTGGTTCATTACTGAGGGGTTATGGCTGCAATGTATATTTCTTTTGTTAAATTAGCAATATGGAGTCTATCTCATCCCTTTCCGGTCCGCAGCTAAACAGCAATTTAGAACTACTGGCTAAACTGGTAGTCGAAGGCTTTATCACTGGTTTGCATAAGAGTCCTTTTCATGGGTTTTCTGTAGAATTTGCAGAGCATTCTGCTTACAACAATGGCGATAATGTACGCAATATCGACTGGAAGCTGTTTGCTAAAACTGATAAACTCTATACCAAAAGATATGAAGAGGAAACCAATCTGCGCTGCCAGTTTGTAATAGATACTTCATCTTCGATGTACTTCCCGGCAGATCAGAAAAACAAGCTGAATTTCTCTGTGCAGGCTGTGGCTGCACTAATTTACCTCCTCAAAAAACAGCGTGATGCTTTTGGATTGAGTTTATTTACAGACCAGCTTTGGTTAAATACCCCGGCAAGGTCTACAACTGTACATCAGAAATATTTGCTGAGCCAGCTGGAACAAATTATGAACACGCCAAAATTAGCTCTGGTCACCAATCTCGAAAAATCGTTGCACCAGGTAGCAGAATCTATCCATAAACGCTCACTGGTTATTGTTTTTAGCGACCTGTTAACTACCTTACATAGTGAAGAACAGCAGGAAGCGCTATTTGCTGCTCTGCAGCATTTAAAATTCAATAAACACGAAGTAGTTATTTTCAGTGTGAACGACAAAGCCCGGGAGGTAGATTTTATGTTCGACAACCGCCCGTATGAATTTGTTGATATGGAAACAGGGGAGAAACTGAAGACCAATGCCTCCACTGTTAAAGATGTCTATCTTAAAGCATACCAGCACTACAGAAAGGAAATAGCCCTAAAATGTGCACAGTATAAGATAGACCTGATAGAGGCTGATATTGCAGCAGGTTTTGCTACAGTATTATCAGCCTATCTGATCAAAAGGCAAAAAATGAATTAAGGTTTCCTGCTTTCGCGGTAACGGCTCAAGAGTTCTTTTTTGAAAGTTTCCTGTGCCCTGTAATATTTACCCACGGTTTTGATGGGTAAGCTTGTTTTAAGCTTGTTATAATATTTACGTTCAATGTTAAGGTCGCGCTGCTTAAAATTGAGCTCATTGGTGATGAGTGTTTGTACCTGGGCATCAGACAAGTCTTCAATTTCTGTACTTTTTCTAAAGCTGATCATTTTTTCTCTCCGCTCCTGGCGCAATGCAGTTTGTTCGCTTGTCCACGCATTATATATGGGCCAGAAGATTTTTGCTTCTTCAGGGCTTAGCTCCAGTTTTTCCTTCAGATATGATACTTTATACGCATCGATCTCAGTTCTGCGCGAAGCATTACGCTGCGCAGATACTAAAAATGGAAGCAAAAGGAATAGGGTAGCGGCAATTAGTTTTTTCATGGTACTTAATTAATTTCTGAGGCCAGTTCACTTTGAGAATAGTGGGTCAAAATGTAGGTCTCCAGTTCCTGATTATTTACAGCAGCTTTTTCTATTTCGGGGGTATTACTGTCAATATGGTCGATGATATCCTGCTCGTCAATATCATATAATAGCTGCTCGTTCGCAATGTCTGCTACGTTACTTTCCTGTTTGAAGTTCTGCTGGTTAAGGTACAGGCCGAAAGCAGTCACCAGGATAAAACAAGCTGCAGAAGCATATTTCAATAAATCTGAATGCCATAAACGAACAATTTTACCTTTATGCTGTACTGGTACTTCCATGTTATTTGCTGCCTCAGCTACTACTTCCAGGTTATCTTCTGCTATAGTTCTGGCCAGTATGTTTGCCTGCAATTTCTGGAAATATCCGTCAGGGATAGTATTACCATCTTGCTGTGGCAGACTTTGTAATATGCCTATGCCAGTTTCTATTACGATTTTGGCTTTCAGTATACTGAAATATTGATCAGGAACTGAAAATCCGGACACTGGAATAGCCTCCTTCAATTTTTCTGTAAAAACAGCAGCATTGATGGTTTCTGGCAGGGCATTAAAATAGTGTTCAGGAACGCCGAATGGATTTTGTACCGGAAGGCTTGCCAGGTATGGGGCCTCAGTTTTCCATTCATTGTTTTCTACATCATTGTTCATCAGTAAGTTTTTTGTACCGGTCATAAAGCTATCCGGCTTTTTACACAAATTTTATATGATATATTGATGGATAAAACGGCAAAAGGTTTAAAGGACAATTTCATCATTTAGCATAAAAACTTCAATTTTTTTTACGGCAATGTGAAATGATGCTTTAAGCGCTCCTACAGAGGTTCCCAGGATTTCTGAAATCTCATCGTATTTCAGTTCGTCATAGTATTTCATGTTAAAGATTAGTCTTTGCTTCTCAGGAAGAGTAAGAAGTGCCTGCTGCAGTTTCAGCTGGATCTTATCTCCATTAAAATAAGAAGAAGCAACAAGGCTCTCGGATAGTTCTTCTACAACCTCATCCAGCGGGGTTTGGTTGCGCTGTTTCTTTTTATTGAGAAAAGTGATACACTCATTGGTAGCAATGCGGTAGATCCAGGTATATAACTTGGAATCGCTGCGGAATTTGGCCAGGTTTTTCCATACTTTGATAAATACTTCCTGCACCAGGTCGTCTGCATCATCGTGGTCTATAACGAGCCTTCTAACATGCCAGTAGATTTTCTCCTGGTATTTAGAGATAAGCAGGTTAAAGGATTCATTACGAGTGCGTTCATTGGCGAACTTTTCTAATATTTCTTCGTCTTCAACCTGCTTCATCAATTATTTTTTTCTTTTTATTACTTTTTGAACTGCTTCTACGATGTTGATCGTATCTAAACCATATTTGGTCATCAACTGGTCTGGTGTTCCGCTTTCTCCAAAACTATCATTCACAGCTACAAATTCTTGTGGTGAAGGAAGTTCTGTAGATAATAAACGTGCAACGCTTTCACCTAATCCGCCAAATTTATTGTGCTCTTCACAAGTAACCACACAACCCGTTTTAGTAACCGATTTTAAGATCGCTTCTTCATCTAAAGGTTTAATGGTGTGAATATTGATAATCTCAGCATCAATTCCCAGCTCTGCAAGTTGTTCTCCGGCTTCGATAGCTTTCCAAACCATGTGTCCTGTAGCAATGATAGTTACATCAGTACCTTCGTTCACCATCCATGCTTTACCAATTTCGAATTTCTGATCAGGGTCAGTAAATACAGGGATGCTTGGTCTTCCGAAACGAAGATAAACAGGTCCTTCGTATTCTGCAATAGCTAAAGTTGCTGCTTTGGTCTGGTTATAATCACAAGGATTTATTACTACCATACCCGGAAGCATTTTCATCAGACCTATATCTTCAAGGATCTGGTGGGTAGCCCCATCTTCACCTAATGTTAAACCTGCATGTGAAGCACAGATTTTTACATTTTTGTTGGAGTAGGCAACTGACTGTCTAATCTGGTCATAGACCCGTCCTGTAGAAAAGTTAGCAAAAGTACCGGTAAAAGGAATTTTTCCACCGATGGTCATTCCTGCTGCGATACCAATCATGTTTGCTTCAGCAATTCCGATCTGGAAAAATCTTTCCGGGAAATCTTTTTCAAAAGCATCCATTTTCAAAGATCCTTTTAAATCTGCTGTAAGGGCAACGATATTTGGATTTTTCAAACCTGCTTCATGCAAGCCTACACCAAAACCAGAGCGTGTATCTTTCTTTTCTGTATATGTATATTTTTTCATCAGAATCTATTTGAATTTTAACGTTATGAAGCTTTCATGAGCTTGTAATCAGTTCGCTGAGCGGTAAGCTCATGTAGTTTCATTTGTGTTTCTCTATGTTGTAATAGTCTTAAAGCGTTATGCTTTAATCATAAATAATGTTCCCTTCAGGGAAGGATTAATAATCCCCCAGAGTTTCTTTGTTCTGGCTTAATGCAGAAGCTAATTGCTCATCATTAGGCGCAGTACCATGCCATTTATGAGAACCTACCATAAAGTCTACACCGTATCCCATTTGAGTACTCATTAAGTTAAGAATTGGTCTGCCCTTACCTGTAAGTGATTTGGCATATTCCAGCGTCTTAACAATTTCTTCCATGTTGTTTCCATTTGAAGTAATTACATGCCATCCAAATGCTTCGAATTTAGCCTGCAGGCTTTCTAATGATAACACTTTTTCTGTTGGACCGTCAATTTGCTGACCATTGTAATCTACTGTTGAAATCAGGTTATCTACTTTATTGTGCGGTGCAAACATAATTGCTTCCCAGTTTTGTCCTTCCTGCAATTCTCCGTCACCATGTAATGTATAAACAAGGGAGTTATCTTTGTTCAGTTTTTTTGTTAATGCCGCGCCGATAGCAACAGACATACCCTGACCTAAAGATCCGGAAGCAATTCTGATACCGGGTAAACCTTCGTGTGTAGTAGGGTGACCCTGAACGCGTGAATTTAATTTTCTGAAAGTAGCTAGTTCACTTACTTCAAAATAGCCCGATCTGGCTAAAACACTATAAAAAACCGGGGAAATATGACCATTTGAAAGGAAGAATAAATCTTCGCCTACGCCATCCATTTTGAAATCTGTAGAGTGGTTCATAGATTCAAAGTAAAGCGCAGTTAAGAATTCTGCACATCCCAATGATCCTCCAGGGTGGCCAGACTGACAACCGTGTACCATTCTTACAATATCTCTTCGTACTTGAGAAACAATGTCCTCTAATTCATTGATCGTATGTTTCATTTAAATTGGATTGTTTAACTAATCATGACAAATATAGTTTATTCTGTCAATGTCGTTTATAATAACTTCCCTTAAAGGTCATTTAATGGGATGTCTGATTGGGTTTATATTATTTTTCTAAAAGTTCAAGCACCTGTGCAGTAGAATTTTTTGTATCTACTTTTTTGATGATATGGCTGATGATCCCATCGCCGTCAATAATAAATGTAGCACGGTTGGTACCCATATATTTTTTGCCGTACATGTTTTTCTCGCCCCATACACCATAGGCTTCAACGATCTTTTTATCGGTATCTGCGAGTAGCGTGAACGGAAGATTATGCTTCGCAGCAAACTTTTGGTGCGACTTCTCATCATCCACACTTACGCCCAGCACTACAATACCTTTGGCCGTTAATCCCTGGTAATTGTCCCGGAAATCACAGGCTTCGGCCGTACAGCCGGGGGTATCATCTTTCGGGTAAAAATACAGTACTACTGTTTTACCCTTAAATTGATTTAGTGTGATGGTATTGCCTTCCTGGTCGGCCCCGCTAAATTCGGGAGCCTGCTGTCCTTCTTTTAATTCACTCATATTCTTTATTTATAAAAAGTAATCAAATAGGTTTTTACATTTCCTTTCATGTCCTCTACCACTATTTTCAGCTGGTGTTCCCCCGTACCGGTACGTTCATCAAAGGTGTGCCATAAAGTAGCCGTTTTTGTATCAAACTCCATCAGTACCCATTTGCCGTCAATATAACCATTGAAACTTTTAATTCCCGAAAGATTATCCCTGATTTTGAAAGACATCTTCGCGATACCCGTCATTCTTTTGCCATTGGTAATATTTAGCGGCGTTACTGTTGGTGCAGTAGTATCTATGGCAATATAAAAACTACCAAAGTTTCTTGGGCTGGCTTTGATAAAACCATTGTCGTACGTGCCGCCCTGCGATGCACCACCTGTACTTACAATTACGGCTTTGTCTGCCAGGCTGCCAAGGCTGGCATCCGGTTTAATCCACAGTTCAAAACCCACATGCAGCGGAGTATAATTGTTATGGATCTGATGTACGGCCGAGTAGGCACCCTGCGCTGGTTTCGGCCTCATTTTATAAACAAAGTTGAAATCGTTATATAGCGTACCTTTTGGCACCACTACCTTTACGCCCTCCGCACTAAATTCATTTTCCCTGTTGTAAGGAAAAGGCGTGCCTGCAGGCTGATCTGGTGTAGTGATCATGGTATTTCCATCTGCCTTTACAGAAAAGGGCAAAATACTTTTATTCCCTTTGGCATCGGTGATAGTATATTTTAAGATGTGTACCTGCTGGTCTGTCAATTCTATCCTGCCATTGTTTACCAAACCACTATAAATCTGTAAAGGGTTTCCCGGATCTACAAAACTCTTCTGTATACTTCTTTTGCTGCTTAGGAATGCCGGATAATCGATATGTGAATTAATCGCTTTACTATTCTCAAAGGCAAACCTCTCCAGCGAAGAGGTATACACTTTTTTACCGTCTACTTCCAGTTCAATAGAGTAAACCCCATTGAGGCCCGAAGCACCGTTATGCCTGTCTGTCGCCGTGATCCCGAAACCAACTTCTCCGTTTACAGCAATCGTACTGCTGATATGGTACTGGCCACCGCCTCCTGCTACCTGGAAATATTGTTTTGGTGTAAATTCATTAAATGGTTTTTTATTGAGTTTATAGACGTACAATGAGTAAATCACAGGAGGGACGTCATCCGGTATCTGGATACCGAACAGCTGCGGGTTAATCGTATTTTCAGTTTTAGTGTCCCTGATTTCAAAATGGAGATGCGGACCGCCGGAACTGCCCCTGTTACCCGTATAGGCAATCAGGTCACCTTTATGAACCGGAAAGAGGTCTGCTGCCGGAAATTCGTCCAGCTCAAATGTTTTTTTCTGGTACTGCAATGTTTTTACTGCCTGTGCGATTTGAGGGGCAAAACGTGAAATGTGACCATATACCGAAGTATAGCCATTGGGGTGGTTCAGGTAGATCGCCTGACCAAAACCGCTGTTCTGCACACGCATCCTGGAAACGTATCCGTCAGCAATGGCATAAACAGGATACCCTTCCCTCTGATTGGTGCGGAAGTCTATGCCCGAATGGAAATGGTTGCCCCGCAGTTCGCCGAAAGATCCTGCCAGTGCCGGCGGTACAATATCAAGCGGCTGCCTGAAATCTACCAGCGGGTATTTATTTGTACTGAATATCTGCTGAGCGGATACACCAATAGCAGATGCCGTGAGAAGGCATAAAAAAAGGAGTGTTTTCTTCATTAAACTTATTTTATATCGAAGTTTAAGAATTGCTCATTGCCAATCCAGGCTTCCAGTTTGTCGCCCTGGTGTACCTGGCCTACACCTTCGGGAGTGCCTGTAAAAATCAGATCGCCTTTTTTCAGCGTAATATACTGCGACACAAAAGCAATAATCTTTTCGAAAGAAAACAGGATGTTTTTTGTATTCCCGTTCTGACGGGTTTCGCCATTGATTTTAAGTTCAAACTGTAAATCGTTCAAATCTGCAATGTTACTTTTAGGGATAAAATGGCTGATTGCTGCGGAATTGTCAAATGCTTTGGCCAGTTCCCATGGCAGGCCTTTTTCCTTATGGATATTCTGAATATCACGTGCGGTAAAGTCTATCCCCAGGCCTACTTCTTCAAAATAGCTCGAAGCAAATTTCTCTGCAATATGTTTTCCTTCTTTACACACTTTAAGCACCACTTCCAGTTCATAATGGATATCTGATGAAAAGTCGGGGATGTAAAATGGTTTATTGTCTTTCAGGATCGCTGTGTCTGGCTTTAAAAATATAACTGGACTCGTTGGTAGCGGATTATTTAATTCTTTAGCGTGGGCAGCATAGTTACGGCCAATTGCAATTACTTTCATCTGATGCGGGTATAAATAAATGTATTCTTATTACAGCGTGATGCGTAAAAGTACCTTTATATCCAGTAAAAAGAAAGTTAAATGAAGAAAATTATAAAACTGAAATCCGTTTTACCACGGTCTCTGAGCCGGTTACAAAGCGGAGAAAGTAAATCCCGCTGTTCAGTTTATTTGGAATAGTAAAGGTTTTGGTTTGTTCACCGGCAGACAAGCGCTCTGTAGAAAGTGTCACAACTTCATTGCCCAGCAAATCCATAATTTTAATAGATACCAAAGATTCACGTTCCAGCTTAACAGTAAGATTAATCTGATCATCTACCGGATTAGGGTATACCCGTAATACGGAAAGCACTTTGTCTGACTTTGCGGTACCGGCTTTTGCTTTGGAAAGCACACTGTTGTATGGAGTAAAACTGGTGCCGCCGGGGTTATAGTTTGGGCGGTAAGAAGGCACATCACCTTTAATCTGAGGTGTCCTTACTATCCTTTTGTAGCGGGAACTACCAGCCGTACTGTCAGATTTTTGAGCAAAAACAGAGGTGCCACAGAACACACTGATGCATAGTATGCAAATGATGTAATAAAGGGAGACCGTTTTCGTTTTTGTATTCATCTATCGCTAGCAAAAGTAGAAATAATTCCACACAAAAATTAAAGATTTTGAGATGTGGACAATATTTAACACATTTTAACAGTTATAAGGCTTAATATAAGGAATTAGGAATTATAATTTCCCTAGTCTTCCCTCCATTAAGCCTTATTTTAACTTTTTTGTGTTAAGATCACAAAAATTTTACGAAGCGGTTGTGGTGTTCAGTTTGCTATGTCGAAATCCGTATAGAAAATACACTACTAATCCGATAACCAGCCAGATACCAAATCCTATCCAGTTAGAGATACCAAGTTCGCACATCATGTACAAACAGCTCAATAATCCAAGTACCGGGATTAACGACAGATTCCTGGTAATACAGTAATAGGTAATCACCACACAAATAATTAGAAAAATCCACATTGGTATTTTATGCTTAAATAAACTCCAGCCGCTTTCAAATTTTTTATCCTGTGCAACTGCGCTTTTCTCTATGAAGGTATGGTATTGGTCGGCGTTCAGTCCGTTCAGATAAGCTTCGGTGTCGATGTTCTTCTCGATTACCGTTAGTTGTTTCTGCTCATCTTTGATCTGATTCTGAACTGCGGCAAGTTCATTACTGTTTAAAGAAGTAATAAATGTTATCGGGTCATGCACCCGGGCTTCGTTGGTGATAAATGCGGTAGTCTGCGCTTTAAAAAACACAAAGCCCGCTATGATTAAACCTACAAATACAACAGGTATGATGTATTTTGAATTGGCATAGGGGATCCTGAATTTGCCCCTTTGTACGTTTGGCCTGTTCTGTAGTACCAGTACCCCGGCACATACCAGTACAAATGCAAATAACGTCCCGATAGAGCAAAGGTCGGTTACTATGGTAAGGTTCATAAATAGCGAAGGCACGGCCACCACGAAACCTACTACTATAGTAGCAAACGATGGTGTTTTATAAACAGGATGTATTTTTGAAAACTTCTTTGGCAGTAAGCCATCGCGGCTCATGCTCATCCATATCCTTGGCTGTCCCATCTGGAAAACCAGGAGTACACTTGCCATGGCAAATACTGCACTAACAGCGATAATCCCGCTCATCAGTTTCAGGTCTATTGCATCAAAAACAAATGCAAGCGGATCGCCTACCGCTAACTGGTCATATTTAACAATACCTGTTAGGACCAATGCAATGGCCACATATAATATAGTACAGATGATAATGGCCCACATCATTCCCCTTGGCAAATCCTTTTGCGGATTTTTACATTCTTCTGCGGTAGTAGAAATCGCATCAAAACCGATATATGCAAAGAATACTGCGGAAACGCCTTTCAGTACACCCGACACACCGTTTGGTGCAAAGGGGTTCCAGTTATCAGTATCTACATAAAATACCCCAACTGCCAGCACCAGTAAGATTACAGCTAATTTAACAACTACCATGGCATTACTGGCGTTTTTGGATTCTTTCATTCCCCTGTATACGAGCCAGGTAATTAAGATAATAATCCCCAAAGCAGGTAAATCTGCAACAATATGGAAGTTTCCTATCCTTGGTGCCGTAACCCAGGCATTATTGGTAATCCTTGTAGCTTCGTCCAGGTTAGCATAACTTTTTCCTGCATTGAGCAGTGCTTCTGCATGCTGGTGCCCGTTAAAAGCAGTCAGATAATCCATCGTCATCCAATCTGGCAAATGAATTCCTTTAATCCCTAATGCGGGTATGTGGATAGAAGACAGGAGCCCTGTAAAGTAGTCTGACCAGGATATGGCCACTGTAATATTTCCAATGGCATACTCCATAATGAGCGACCACCCAATGATCCAGGCAACAAGCTCCCCGAAAGCTACATAAGAATAGGTATATGCACTACCGGAAACCGGTACCATTGATGCGAACTCTGCATACGCAAAAGCCGCAAAACTACAGGCAATAGCCGTAAAAATAAATAGAAAGATTACTGCCGGACCGCCGTCTGCACTTGCTTTACCAATAGTGCTGAAAATACCTGCACCAATAATCGCAGCAATTCCAAATGCAGTGAGGTCTCTCACGCCAAGTGTTTTATTCAGCGTTTCGCCATGATCACCATAGCCCTTTGCCGCATCTTCTAATATTTTGGTAATAGACTTTTTCCTGAAAAGTTTTTCAAACATAATTGAGCAATAAGTTTAGTTTGTTGGGCTGAAATTATAAAAATATACGTAAATTAATCTAATTTATCCAACTCCTCTTTCACAAAAGAGGCTAAATCTTTAATATAGCTGCTGCTAAAGTCGAATTTGATACCGGCAGTTTCATAAATTTCGTTCATTGGCTTAGTATATCCAAGCTTTAATGCGTCTAAGTACTGCTGCAAAGCCTTTTCAGGGTTTTCTTTGTAGTTTTTCCATATTGCAATAGCGCCTAACTGTGCAATTCCATATTCTATATAATAGAAAGGCAATTCAAATACATGCAATTGCTTTTGCCAGATGTTGCCGAACTCGTGTTCCAGTCCGTCCCAGTTGGCAAAACCTGCACCAAATGTATTGTAAATCTGTTTAAAAGCTTCTTCACGGTCTGCCGCATTATGCGAAGGGTTAGTGTAAATCCAGTGCTGAAACTGGTCGATCACTGCTACCCATGGTAATGTTTTCAATACATCCAGCAGCTGCTCTCTTTTAGCCCTGATCAGATCGGCCTCATTGTCAAAGAAGATATGCCATTGGTCCATAGAGATCAGTTCCATACTCATGGATGCCAGTTCTGCTACTTCAGAAGGACAATGTTTAAAGTCGTTCAGTTCCAGGTTAGCCGTAAGAAAAGTATGTATAGCATGGCCACCTTCGTGCACCATTGTAGTCAGGTCTCTCAACGATCCTGCAGAATTCATAAAAATAAATGGTGCCCCGGTTTCTGCCAGTGGGTAATTATAGCCGCCCGGAGCTTTGCCTTTCCTGCTTTCCACATCAAAAAGATTGTTGGCTTTCATGATAGACAACATCTGTCCCAGCTGCGGATCAATTGCGTTAAAAGCGAGGATCGTTTTATCAATCAGCTCTTCCCCGTTTTTAAATGGTTTAAGTGCAGGCTTTCCGGAAGTGCTCACATCCAGGTCCCATGGTTTAATGGTTTCCAGTCCGAGTGCCTCTGCTCTTTTATCTGCCTGTTCTTTTAATATCGGAACGATCTCACTCTCTATCGCCTCATGGAACTTATAGCAGTCTTTCACTGTATAGTCAAACCTGCCCATTGCCTGGAACATGTAATCTCTGTAGTTTTCAAAACCTGCATTCAGCCCTACCTGGTGGCGCATGGCTACCAGTTCATCAAAGATGATGTTTAGGTTGTCTTTGTCGACCAGGCGGCGTTGCTGGATAGTTTCCCATGCCTGCTGGCGTACCTGCCGGCTCACGTCTTTAATCAGGACTGAAGCCTGCTCCAAAGTATATTCCTGTTCATTGATTACCACACTCATTGCTCCAGAAGCAGCCTGGTATTTTTGCTGTGTAACTAACAGGTTAGTAAATAACTCTACGTTTTCTTCCCTGTAGATTTCCAGTGCTTTCCTGATGGCCCTCAGGAATACAAAATATTTATCCTGATCTAGTTCGTCTACAAACTCACTTTCTACCAGTTTTTTGTTCAGCAGGTTGCCGATCGGAGAAATCTTAGGGTCTATTTCTGTAGCGAAATACTGAAAACTGCTTACCAGTTCTTCATTGGCAGTATCACAGCTCATTCTGATATATCTCCAGGCGAAATCTTCTTCGAGGGCCGCTTCTAATTCACTTTTATCTTTTAACCATTGTTCCAGTGCAATTACACTTTCAACAGGTCTGTTTAGCAGTTCATCAAAAATAGGGGATAAGGTCTCCCATTTAATTTCCAGCTCCTGCGGTATATATGATCTGATTTTTTTTGGTATCGTAAGGTTAATCATCCGTTTAGAATTTAAAAAATGTTCTTAAAAAGGTATCCAGTAAAAAACAAACAGCAAATATGACTGATGCAAATCCATTTGTAGTTGCAAAAGCTTTATTCACTTTACTAATGTCATTGGGTTTTACCAGCAGGTGCTGATAAATCAGCATCGAACAAAAGAAGGCTACACCCAGGTAATATGCCCAGCTAAAAGGCAAAAAGAATATAGGCAGGATCACACAGATTGCAGAAAACACATGGAGCACTTCAGAGAGGCGCAATGCATTTTTTCTGCCAATGGCTGATGGGATAGAGTGTAATTTTTCACCTTTATCAAATTCTTCATCCTGCAATGCATAGATAATGTCAAAACCGCTCACCCAGAATAGCACGGCAAAAGAATACAATACCGGTACTATAGCAAACTCCCCGGTTACCGCGATATAGGCACCAATAGGGGCCAGCGCTAAACCCAGGCCGAGTACCATATGGCACAATGCGGTAAACCTTTTGGTATAACTGTAAAACAGTACCACGAAAAGTGCTACCGGTGAAAGGTAAAAGCAAAGCTGGTTGATAAATGCGGTGGTCACAACAAATAATACACAGTTGATAATCACGAAGATCAGTGCCTCATTTGCAGAAACTTTGCCCGCGGGGATATCACGCATGCTGGTTCTTGGGTTCTTGGCATCAATATCCCTGTCCAGGTACCGGTTAAAGGCCATGGCCGAATTTCTTGCAAACACCATGCATAACAGTACCATTAACAGGATAAGCCAGTTAAAGGGATGGTCTGTAGTTGTTACGCCTAAAAAAAAGCCGATCATGGCAAAGGGTAATGCAAATACAGAATGTGCGAAAAGCACAAGCGAAAAATACTTCTTCATTGTTATGCTTAATAGGTATTGTCTTCTTTAGGGGTAAGGATAGGCATGGCAAAATCAAGATTGGTCTGCTCGATAAAGTGAAGTACCTCATCTTTCCCTACTCCTTTTTCTCCGGAGGTGATAAATACAGGAGGAATCTCTTCGAAAAATCCGGACAACTCTTTGGTAAACAGGTCGATATTTGCTTTCGTTTTTACCCTGGACTGCTTGTCTGTTTTTGTAAATGCAAGCACAAAGGGGATTTGTATTTCGCCCATCCAGCAGCAGAATTCGATATCGATCTTTTGCGGACTTAACCTGCTGTCAATCAAAACAAAAACACATTGTAAACTCTCTCTCTTGGTGATGTAGTTACGGATAAATTTCTCCCAGCTCTCCCTGTTGTTTTTAGAACTTTTAGCATATCCATATCCTGGTAAATCTACAATATACCATTTTTCGTTAATCAGGAAATGGTTGATCAACTGTGTTTTTCCTGGCTTTTGCGATGTTTTTGCTAAGCCGTGCTGGTTTACCAGCATATTAATAAGGGATGATTTTCCTACGTTAGACCGGCCGATAAAAGCATATTCGGGCATGTTTGCTACCGGCAGTGCCGAAATCTTTGTATTACTACAAATAAATGTTGCTGATTTTATAATCATTTGACAAAGGTAGAAAATTAGTTTTCAACAATACTTATCTTTGCTGCATACCATGAACGAAAAAATCACTCCATACCAATCTGCTACAGTAACCAAGAAGGAACAGGTGGCCACAATGTTTAACAACATTTCTGGTACTTACGACTTCCTGAACCATTTTTTATCCGCTGGAATTGACATTTTATGGCGCAAAAAGGCTATCAGAGAGCTTTCTGCCCTTAAACCACGGATAATGCTGGATGTAGCTACAGGTACGGGCGACTTCGCCTTTGAGGCAATCAAGATCCTTGGTCCGGAAAAAATTATTGGGGTAGATATTTCTGTGGGAATGCTGGATGTGGCACGAAAAAAGATCACAGAACGTAATTTACAGCATATATTTACGGTGCAAACGGGTGATTCTGAAGGTTTAAATTTTGAGGATAATCATTTTGATGCAATTACAGTAGCCTTTGGAGTGAGAAATTATGAAAACCTGGAAAAAGGTTTGGCAGATATGCTGCGTGTACTTAAACCCGGTGGTAAAATCGTTATTCTGGAGTTTTCCAAGCCCACAATGTTTCCCGTAAAACAGTCGTATAATTTTTATTTTAAGTATCTTTTGCCAGTGTTTGGAAAGCTGTTTTCTAAAGATGCACGTGCATACACCTATTTAAATGAATCGGTTATCGCTTTTCCTGATGGTAAATCTTTCACACAGCTGATGGATAAAGTCGGGTACAGGGAAACCAAACACCGGTCGCTCACATTTGGGATCAGTGCTATATATACAGGAATAAAGATTTAACATGAACATAAAATTTGGGCTTTTAATCCTCCTGATTACTTCCTTTACTGCCGCACATGCGCAGAACTGGGGTGGCGGGGTAGACGATGAGAATGTCCATTTTGGTTTCACCTTTCAATACAATAATTCGACCTATAAAATACAGCGGCAACCAAACTGGAGGGCACCTTTCCGTGATCCTGAAACCGGGACGCCGCTTACAGATTCACTTTCGGCACTCTACAGTAAATCATCGCCGGGCTTTGGGATAGGTTTTGTAATAAACGGCAGGATCAGTAATAACCTGGATGTGCGTATGACGCCTACCCTGGTTTTTAGCGACCGGCTGGCAGCATACGAATATGTGCAGCCTGCTGTGATCAATACTGCTTTCAGTAATTATGAGCAAAAGGTAGCTGCTACGCTGGTCGAATTCCCGCTCGGTATCAAGATCAAATCTAACCGGAGAAACAATTTTCGCGCATACATGCTTTATGGTGCAAAATATACCATAGACATTGCCTCCAAGAAAAAGCTGGATGATTCTGGGAACGACTATATATATAAGCTATTGAAAAACCGGAAGAACTATTTCTCTTATGAAGCGGCTTTTGGAATGGACCTTTATTTTGAATATTTTAAGATGTCGCCCGAAATCAAATTGTCTTATTCACTAAAAAACCTGCTGGATAATACCGAGGCAAATCCTTATAATGCACCTATTGATAAACTGATGCTGCGTCATGTAACATTCAGTTTATTTTTTGAATGATGCACCACTGTTAAAAAATCATAGCTTTGGCGACATATGAAAACCGTATTAATAACAGGAGCAACTTCAGGTATCGGAGAAGCCTGTGCGCATTTATTTGCACAGCAGGGTTACCGGTTGGTACTGGTTGCCAGAAGAGAACAGAAGCTGCAGGAACTGGGTAAACATTTCACAGACAAATATGCTGTGGAAATTAAAACACTGGTTGCTGATGTACGTCTTAAAGCAGAACTTACCGCAGTGCTGGAAGGGCTGCCGGCAGAATGGAAAAATATTGATGTACTGATTAATAATGCCGGGCTTAGCCAGGGTTTAGACCCGATTGATAAAGGCGACACCGACGATTGGGACACAATGATCGATACCAATGTAAAAGGCCTTTTATATGTTACTAAAATTGTGTCTAACTGGATGACGGCAGCACAAAAAGGGCATATCATCAATATTGGTTCTATTGCTGGTAAAGAGGTTTATCCAAATGGTAATGTTTACTGTGCTACAAAACATGCGGTTGATGCACTAAATAAAGGAATGCGGATGGATTTACTTCCTTATGGAATTAAAGTTACCGCGATTAATCCGGGAATGGTAGAGACGGAATTCTCTAACGTCCGTTTTAAGGGTGACGAAGAAAAGGCAAAGAAAGTTTACGAGGGGATCGACGCATTGCAGGCACAGGATATTGCTGATGCTATATGGTTTGCCGTTAGCCGTCCCGCACATGTAAATATTAACGATATGCTGATTATGCCGGCTGCACAGGCATCAGCAACTATAACAAACAGGAAATAAATTAAAAAGTAATACTATGGTATCAACAATTATAGATCAGGAGATAAAAAAAGCAATGTTAGCAAAAGATCAGGCCAAATTAAGAGGTCTGCGTGCAATTAAGGCGGCTATCTTGCTGGCAAGAACGGAAAAAGGATCTGCTGAAGAAATCACAGAAGATACAGAAATGAAGATCCTGCAACGCCTGATTAAACAACGAAAAGAGTCTGCTGATATTTATAAACAACAGGGCAGGGAAGATCTTTCGGTGATCGAAGAGGAAGAAATTGAAGTGATCAGCCAGTTCATGCCACAGCAGCTGGGCCGTGAAGAAGTTGAAGCAATTATAGCGGGCCTTATCAAAGAATCCGGAGCCAGTTCTGTAAAAGATATGGGTAAAGTGATGGGTTTGGCTAACAAGGAATTAGCGGGTAAAGCTGATGGTAAATTGATTGCTGAAATTGTTAAAACGCAATTGGCATAAATTGTGTTAGTTTTTTCCTATAAAACTTTATTTTTAAAATTAACAGAATATATTGTTTTAATTTAACTTTAGCCTACTAACTTAGTAGCATATTTGGGGAACTAAACCCGGTATGACTACCGAACAATAAAATACATACACATGAAATACGAGGTAATAGAAGAGGATGGGTTTAATTTTATAGAAGCCGGTGAAGGCGAAACCCTGGTATTACTTCATGGTTTAATGGGTGAACTTAGTAACTGGGAGCCGGCGATTGATTTCTTCAAAGACCGCTACCGGGTGATAGTACCTATTTTACCGATCTATGAGCAGCCTCTGCTTACCCTTGGTGTTAAAAGTCTGGCTAAGTATGTGCATAAATTTATAAAGGCTAAAAAACTCGGACAGGTAGTACTGATTGGTAATTCGCTGGGCGGACACGTAGGTTTAGTGGTTACGGCCGCACACCAGGAAATCGTAAAAGCCCTGGTGCTAACCGGCAGTTCAGGGTTATACGAAAATGCTTTTGGCGGATCTTTCCCTAGAAGGGAAAGCTATGATTATATTCGTGAGAAGGTGCAATTTACCTTTTATGACCCTGAAATCGCTACAAAAGAACTGGTTGATGAAGTTTACAGGTCAGTTAATGAACGTTCGAGGGTAATTCGTATATTAGCATTAGCAAAATCGGCAATCCGCCATAATATGTCTAAGGAATTGTCGAAAATAACTATCCCGGTTTCTTTGATCTGGGGCAGGCAGGATAAGGTAACCCCTCCCGAAGTGGCGGAAGAGTTTCATCAGCTGCTCCCTAATTCGGAATTGAACTGGGTTGATAAATGCGGGCATGCACCGATGATGGAGCGCCCGGAAGTTTTTAACGAATATCTAAATACTTTTTTAGATAGAATTTTATTAAAATAATGTTTGCATCTGAACTCATATCTAATTCCATCCCCCCGCTGCGGACTACCGATACGGTACATACCGCACTGGATAGAATGACTGAGCTCAAATTATCTCATCTACCTGTAATCAGCGATGCCCAGTATCTTGGTGTTGTTGCAGAAGATGAGCTGCTGCAGGTGAGAAGTGTAGAAGAGCCCATAGGTGCCCTTTCACTCACTATACTCAACGCTTTTGTTTTTCAGGATGTCCACGTTTATGATGTAATCAGGATTTTTCACCAACTGCAGCTTTCGGTTGTACCGGTACTGGATTATAAAAACAATTACCTCGGTGCAATTTCTGTACATAACCTGCTGGATTACACTTCAGAGATCTATGCGGTAAAAGAACCGGGCGGTATCATTGTGCTGGAAATTAGTAACAGGAACAATTCCCTGTCGCATATGGCACAGATCGTGGAGGCCGACAATGCGCAGATTCTTTCTTCGTATGTACAGTCTTTTCCCGATTCTACACGGGTAGAAGTAACGCTCAAGATCAATAAAACTGAACTTTCGGCAATCATATCCTCTTTTGAACGCTATGACTACCAGGTGAAAGCAGTGTTTAACAGCACTATAACAGACAACGGTACAGAAGACCGCTATAACTCTCTGATGAATTATCTAAATGTGTAGTTCGTAACCCTTCCCTTAAATACAAAAACCCAGCGGTAATAATGAAGATTGCAATATATGGCAGAGAGTTTAATAACAGTGTTTTACCCTTTGTGCAAGATGTATTTGATGCGTTGGAGTACTATGGGATAGCTATTCTCATCCATGAAGATTACCACAATTTTATTCAGGATAAAGTTAAACTCCCAAAGCAGTTTGGCAGCTTTTCAACGCACCCGGAACTATGTAATAATGCCGATGTACTGATTAGCCTGGGCGGCGATGGCACCCTGCTGGATACCCTTGCGCTGGTGCGCGATTCGGGGGTGCCGGTAATCGGTATCAACTTTGGGCGGCTGGGGTTTCTAGCCAGTATCAATAAGAATGAAATAAAAAATGCGATCCAGGCGCTGGTAAATAAGGATTATTCACTGGATAAACGGACTTTGTTAAATGTAGAATCCAAGCA
>Ga0247814_10000379_pt1 | contig 36005 bp, 21 predicted proteins | sample UWRJL179409R1_FD_179947 | JGI IMG/M metagenome (GOLD analysis project Ga0247814, IMG submission 179947) | Plant litter microbial communities from Arlington Agricultural Research Station in Wisconsin, United States - UWRJ-L179-409R-1 | ecosystem: Environmental > Terrestrial > Plant litter >... | reverse complement strand
CCTTGCCGACCACGTTGCCCTTGTTCTGGTCGATACGGTTTTGCGCGGCAACCACCCTCCACAGTGCACCAGCGCTCCAGTTGTCTTCGGTATAGGTCAGACCGAAGCGTGCATCCAGCGGCGGCATCTGCGGCAGGGCTTTGCCATCGCTGCTGTTCTTGCCCCAGGCGTAGGCCAGGGTCGCATCGGCTTTCCAGTGGTCGGTGAGTCTGTACGCGGCACCGAGTTCACCGCCCATGATTCGCGCGTCGATGTTCTCGGCGCGCGAGGTGCTCATGCCCATCATTGCGGGCGTGTAGTCGAAGAGGATGTAGTCGCGGACCACGCCGATATAACCGGAAGCCCAGGCTTCAAGTTCGGCAGATTTGTAGTTCACGCCGAAGTCGAACTGAGTGGTCTTTTCCGGTTTGATCGAGTCGAACGCATTGACCGAGCCAGCCGGGCCGGACTTGGGCGAAAATAGCTCCCAGTAATCCGGGAAGCGCTGCGCATGACCGAGGCCTGCATAGAGCGTGGTCGGGCTGTCGGCCAGGTCATGCTCGTAGCGGATGAAACCGCTGGGCAGGGTGTCGGCGCGGGTATCGTCGGCGGTCGGGTTGGGGCGGGACATCATTCCCGAGCCGGTGGTTTGCCGGTAATCCTTGGCCGAAGCGCGGTCGACGCGGGCACCAGTGATCAGACGATCACGGTCGGCGGCGTACCAGGTCATTTCGCTGAACACGCCGTAGTTATGGAAATCGGCGTCCTTGCTGTACGGCTGATCCTTGTAGGTATCGATGCCCATGCCGCTGCGCTGACGGTGTTCGTTGGTCTGTGCGTCTAGGCCGGTGATCAGCTGAATATCAGCCCAGCGCCAGGTCGCTTTGATCCGCGCGCCGAGGGTGCGGCGGTCGACATTGGAGGCCATGGGCCCGGCCATCATCCCGGTGCCGGACGGCGTGCGCAGGGTGTAGTTGTCCATCACGTGGTCGGCGTAGTTGTAGTAGACCTGCGCTTCGAGTTTCTCCAGCACGTCGGTGATGTTGGATTTTTCGAAACGCAGGCCGAGGCTTTCACGCAGGAACTGCGAGCCATCCATGCCGCGTCCGGCGTAGCGCGCTTCGCCGTCGCCCTTGCCGGCGGTGAGTTCGATCAGGGTGTCGGCGTCCGGGGTCCAGCCCACCGCGATGTCACCGTTCCACTTGTCGTAGCGCGAGGCGACGATATCGTTGTTGCCGTCGCGGTAGTCGTCGGAATGCGCGGTGTTGCCGATTACTCGCACGTAGCCCAGTGGGCCACCGGCCGCGGCGTCGACGACTTTGTCGAAGCGCCCGTGAGAACCGGCGAGAATGCTCGCGTTCACGCGGGTGCCGAGTTCGCCGAAGCTTTCCGGCTCGCGATCAAACAGCACCGTGCCCGCTGATGCGCCCGGACCCCAAAGCACGGTTTGCGGGCCTTTGATCACGGTCAGTTTGTCGTAGGTTTCCGGCGAGATGTACGAAGTCGGCGCGTCCATCCGGCCGGGGCAGGCACCGAGCATCATACTGCCATTGGTGAGGATGTTCAGGCGTGAGCCGAACATGCCGCGCAGCACCGGATCACCGTTGGTGCCGCCATTGCGCACCAGCGCGAAGCCCGGAATGGTCTTCAGATAATCACCGCCATCACTGGCCGGCACCGGTTGGCGTGGGTCTTTTGGATTGGTGACGATGGTCAGTGGCGAGCTCGGCGCAATTGCGGTGATCACCGTTGGACTGAGTTCTTCGTTGTGGCCGGCGTGATCATCGGCCAGCACCAGCGGGGACAGCAGAACGCCGCAAAGAACGGCGGTAGCGTGCCTGAAACGAATCCGCGATTCGTTCAAAGCGAAGGACGCCGGGGCAGTGCCCGAGCGTGGAACAGCAGCAAACCTGGACATGACAATTTCCATCAAACAGTCGTAAACGACACGGCCGGCAGCCTGAAGCTGTCTTCTCAACCGTGTGCAATCAAAGGTGCGTGTTTACGCTGCGACGGGCGGGGCGCGGCTGCGCGCTCCGGGAAAAAAGGTCTGCCGGGCATGACCCAGGCGTGGGGCGGGTGGGGTGAAGGTGTTCAGCGGCGGGATATTGAAAGCGACGAAATCGCCACCGCCGGTCAGTGCCGGGCAATTGAACAGCAGGCTGCAATAGCCGCACTTTTCCCACAGCACGTGGTGCGAGGATTGTGGCGGGCAGTGTTCGGCATTTGGTTTCGCGTCATGGCCGCTGTGATCCATGCCCGGCATGGCCATCGACATGTCCATGCTCATCGGCATCGATGTCGAGGCGTGTTGATCCATCGGCATCGACTGAGAAATCAGTGGGCCGATGAAGATCATCAACATGGCGAACAGGGCGATCCAGCTGCCGCGAGTCAGGGGTTGCGTCTGACGGCGTTGCCGCAAAGGCCTGGCGCTCAGCGGGCGCATGGGCGGAGTCTGCCGGAGGGCTTACTGAGCGTGCGCGTGAGCCTGCGTGGTTTCCGGCGGCTTCTTCTGCACCGAGACTTCGACGGTGACGTCACCGGCCTTCTCGAAATGCATCGTCAGCGGGAAGCGTTTGCCATCGCTGAGCAGGCTGCGATCGGTCGGGTTGAGCAGCATCACGTGATAGGCCATCGGCGCGAATGTTACGTTGCCGCCGGCCGGGATTTCCACGCTCGGCACTTGCTGCATCCTCATGAGATCGCCCTGCATGACGTGCTCGTGCAGTTGGGCTTCGGGGGCGATGGGCGAGTCGACGCTGAGCAAACGGTCGGCAGTTTTGCCGGCATTGTGAATGATGAAATACGCGGCGACGGTCGGCGCGTTGGGCGGCAGCTCCTGCGACCATGGGTGGGCGATTTCCAACTCGCCGGCCTTGTATTCGTGGGCATGGGCAAAGCACGCCGGCAGCAACAACGCAGCGACGACGATAAGTTTGTTCAACATGGCAGTTCTCCAGAACGATTTGAAACGCAGGTCAATTGCGCGAACAAATCAAACCAGAGGGGAAGCGCGGGGATTGAGACTTGGCCATTGCTGGCGCGGCGTGGGTGTTTGCAGCAAAGCGGGCGCCACGCTGCGATTACTTTCGTAACGGGCGAAATACAGCTGCGGCGCATGCCCCGGCAGCGCCACCAATGGCGCTGAACCTGAGCAACACCAGCAATGCTGCATGTTCGAATGGCTGTCGTTGGTCGGGGCCTTTTGCTCGGTGGTGCCGATGTTGATCGCCACCATCCTGGTCCCGCTGCCGGTGCAGAAACTGCTCCAGAGCAACTGTTCGACCGGTGAACTGGCCGCCTGCGCCATCGCCCCGGTCATCGGCATGGCGAGCATGTTGAACAGCACTGCAAAGCAGGCGATCCAGGCAATTGCTAGCCGGTGTCGGTTCATGGGACAGATCCATTGGGTGGGCAATCAGGCGCGGCTATTTAGCCTGATCAGGGCCGATAAGTAAAAAAGCGTCGTGCGGTTTGGTGTCGCAGCGAACTCATCAATTACTCACTCAATTCACGGGTACGGCATGAACTTGCATATCTACACCAAGCGTAGCGCGGATTACTGAAAATATTTTGGCCAGGTTATCCATGCTCGGATTGCCTTTGGCTGAAAGCATTCGATGCAAGCTTTTACTCGGCTTTTCGGTCTCCCTTGCGAGCTCTTCGAAGCCGACAGTCGCATTGACGAGATCGCGCAGAATTATTCTGGCCATTTCTGGCTCGCCATTCAGGAACAGAGTCGCGGCCTCATCCAGTAATGCTTGAGCAAACTCCGGATCACGTTGGGCGCGTTCTGCGATTGAATGTTTGTAGCTTCGAGTGAGAACCATCAATTACCTCCGGTTCTGTTCAGCTTTTTTCGAATTCGGAATTCGGCTATCAAGGCTTTCGCCTGTTTGATGTCTTTCTTTTGAGTCGATTTGTCGCCGCCACCAAACAAAATGATCAGACGTTTTCCCTCTTGTATGAGGTAGATCCGGTACCCAGGCCCCCAATTGATTTTGTATTCACCCAAGCCATCGAACCATTTGATATTGGAAGTATTGCCCAATTCCAACCTGACCATGGCATTTGAGACCTTCAGTGCCGCCTGCACGCTTAAAGTGGAGATCCACCGACCAAATGGGCTTGATTCATCTTCTTGTAGATATTCTTCGAGTGTGATCACGGCGGGCCCTGAAGGTAACAAATAGGTTACTTATCATGCAAGCTGTGGATCTTGCCCTATGAGGTGAACTCCGCCAACGCAGCAAGTGTTTCTGGAAGCGACGGAAGCTCCCGATCAACCCCCGGCAACCCCGGACGCTTCAACACAATTACCGGCACCCCACGCTCGCGCGCCACTTCCAGCTTCGGCTCGGTGGCGGTGCTGCCGCTGTTCTTGCTGATCAACACATCGATCTGCCGCCGCTCGAACAGCGCTCGCTCATCCTCCAGCAGAAACGGCCCGCGGGCGCCGATCACTTCGCAGCGTTCATTGCCCGGATAGACGTCGAGGGCGCGCAGGGTCCAGAACTGTTCCGCAGGGATCTCATCGAGGTGTTGCAGCGGTTCACGGCCGAGGGTGAACAAGGGGCGACGAAAGGGTTTGAGGGCAGTGATCAACTCGGCCCAGTCGCTGACTTCGCGCCAGTCATCACCGGGTTGCGGCTGCCACGCCGGGCGACGTAATGCCCAGCAGGGGATGCTGGTCATTCGCGCGGCGGTGGCGGCGTTCTGGCTGATTTGTGCAGCGTAAGGATGCGTGGCATCGAGCAGCAAGTCGATGCCTTCGTCATGAATGAACTGCGCCAGCCCTTCAGCGCCCCCGTAGCCACCGACGCGCACCTGACAAGTCAGATCCGTCGGCACCCGGCCAACACCGGCGAGGCTGTAGATATGTTCTGGCCCCAGCGTGCGAGCAATCGCCAGTGCTTCCGTGACGCCGCCGAGCAGCAAAATCCGCTTCATGCAAAACCTCCAGCATGCCCGACAACTCCGCCCTGACGATCAATGGCGAACACCTCGACCTGCACTTGCGTCGGCACCACGCTGCGGGCGAAGTTCAGCGCATGGCGGCAGACTTCGTCGCCGAGCGCGATTCCCGCCGCACTGGCCATCGCCAATGCCTGCTGACTGGTATTAGCCTCACGAATGCCTTGCTGCAATGCTTCTTCGGCACCGATCGCTGCTGCCCATTGCGCCAGTTGCGGCAAGTCGATACTCGAATGCCGCGAGTGCAGATCCATGTGCCCGGCCGCCAGTTTGCTGATCTTGCCGAAGCCGCCGCACAGGCTGAGTTTATCCACAGGTACTTTGCGCAGATGTTTGAGCACTGCACCGACGAAATCGCCCATTTCGATCAAGGCGATTTCCGGCAGGTCGTAGACCCGGCGCATGGTGTCTTCGCTGGCGTTGCCGGTGCAGGCCGCGATGTGCAGGTAACCATTGGTCTTGGCGACGTCGATGCCTTGATGGATCGAGGCGATATAGGCTGCGCAGGAGAACGGCCGGACGATGCCGCTGGTGCCGAGGATCGACAGGCCACCGAGAATGCCCAACCGCGGGTTCATGGTTTTCAATGCCAGTGCTTCGCCGCCCTCGACGTTGATCGTGACGTCGAAGCCGCCGCCATAGCCGGTTTCCTCGGCGAGCAGGCTCAGGTGGTCGCTGATCATCTTGCGCGGCACCGGGTTGATCGCCGGTTCGCCAACACCCAGCACCAGCCCGGGCCGGGTCACGGTGCCAACGCCTGTGCCGGCATTGAAACGAATCCCCGGTTCGGTCACTAGCCTCACGCGCGAATAGAGCAGGGCGCCGTGGGTCACATCGGGGTCGTCGCCGGCATCCTTGATGGTTCCGGCCTCGGCACCGTCGTCGGTCAGGCGGCAGAACTCCAGGCGCATCTGCACTTGCTTGCCCTTGGGCAGGACGATCTGCACGGCGTCCGCCGATGTTCCACCGAGCAGCAGGCGTGCGGCGGCGAGGCTGGTGGCGGTGGCGCAACTACCGGTGGTCAGGCCGCTGCGCAGGGGGGCGGGTTGTTCGGCGGTTTCGTCACGCATCGAAAGGTTTGACCAGATCGAGCAAGGTGATCGGCAGCGCCTGGCGCCATGTATCGAACTCGCCCAGCGGCTGGGCCTGAGCGATATGAATACGGGTCAGTTCGCCGCCATGGCGTTCACGCCAGTTCACCAGGGCGAGTTCACTTTGCAGGGTCACGGCGTTGGCGATCAGACGGCCACCAGGCTTGAGCTGTTCCCAACAGGTGTCAAACACACCTTCACGGGTCACGCCGCCGCCGATGAAGATCGCGTCCGGGCGCTCCAGCCCGGCCAGTGCTTGCGGTGCCTTGCCGCGAATCAGTTGCAGGCCGGGCACACCCAATTCATCGCGGTTGTGCTCGATCAATTGCTGACGGCCGTCGTCGGCTTCAATGGCCAAGGCGCGGCAGCTCGGGTGCGCACGCATCCACTCGATGCCGATCGAACCGCTGCCGGCGCCGACGTCCCAGAGCAGTTCGCCGGGTGTCGGCGCGAGGCGGGCGAGGGTGATGGCGCGCACGTCGCGCTTGGTCAGTTGGCCGTCGTGCTTGAATGCCGAGTCAGGCAATCCGGCAAGTCGCGACAGGCGCGGCGCCTGCACATCGGCCAGGCATTCGATGGCGATCACATTCAGATCGGCAATTGGCGGGTCGTTCCAGTCATTTGCGGTGCTGTCGATTCGGCGTTCGGCGGTGCCCCCCAAGTGCTCCAGAACGCTGATGCGACTGCCGCCAAAACCGCGTTCGCGCAACAACGCGGCGACCGCCGCAGGACTCTGCCCGTCGTTGCTCAGCAGCAACAGGCGCACACCGCTGAACAGTTGCGCGTTGAGCGCCGTCAGCGGCCGGGCTACCAGCGACAGAGTCACGACTTCTTGCAATGGCCAGCCGAGACGGGCTGCAGCCAGCGAACAGGAAGATGGCGCTGGCAGAATCAGCATCTGCGCGCTCGGCACTTGCCGCGCAAGGCTCGCACCCACGCCGTAAAACATCGGATCGCCGCTGGCGAGCACACAGACAGCTTCGTCGCGCCGCTCCAGTACCGGGGCAAGGGAAAACGGGCTCGGCCACCATTCGCGTTCACCGCGAATGCACGCCGGCAGCAAGTCCAGTTGACGTTGGCCACCGATGATCCGCGAAGCATTCATCAGGGCGCGCCGGGCATTTTTGCCCAGGCCCTTGAAGCCGTCTTCACCGATTCCCACAACCGTCAGCCAGGGTGTCATGCCGTTCCTCTATTTCGCGCCTGCCATTATTGGGCGGCATGATAACTCGCTGGCCGCCAGCTGACTGCTCTGCATTTGAATGGGTTATCAGAAATCAAATGTTTAGGTTCTTTTTTTAGTTGCCTTTTTTTGTTGGTACGCTGTTTTTCATTGTTCGCATTATGAGCTATGCATGGTGTTTGCAATGTAGGTGGTCAAGTATCAGTGGTAAATAAATAATTGGAGAGTTTTATATATGGATGATTCACCAGTGAATGCCGATTTGTCTTCCGGAGGCAGCGCTTCCGTCATCATGGGCAGTAACTTGCTGAAGTTTCTGTCCGGGGTTACCCGGCAGGATCAGCGCTTCATCAAGGACAGCATGCGCCTGGCGGAATACCGGGCGGACCAGCGCTTTGACAGGAAAAAGTCTTCGTCGGACTGGTTTGAATATTATTCCGGAGTGCTTTGGTCGGTCGGATGGAGCCTCGAACATGCCCCAGTGATTGTTGTAGACAAGAATTTCACCGGTGATGTATTGGAAGCCTGGGCGAAGTCGTTGTCGAAGCAGTTGAGCAAGGCGACGGTCGCCAGTATGAGGGAAACCTTCCAGCTAGCTGAAGACAGCACCGCCGGCACTGAAATGTTGACTGACAGTCTTCGCAAGTTTGGAGATTTTCGATTTTCTCCTGCTCAGTACAATTTTCACAAGGAACTTGAAATTGTGGTCAGTAATGTACGTTTGATCGACTCGAGCTGGTCGTCAAACTATTTATTCTGGAAGATTCTGCAGACGCGCTCGCAACTCGATATTCAGTCCAGGCGATTTGTGACTTCGCTTCGTGAGATGGACAAATATCGGGATTCGCTGATTGCGGCTGTTCGCGAAATGCGGGTCAGGGAAATAGAGCTTGCAACAAAAGCTTGAAGTTAGTGTGTGACATATTTCTTTTTTTACTGCTCCGAAATTAATTGAATAACGTTTGGGTTTGAATGTACTTGGGTGCTGGGTTAGTTTTTATCTACGCCATGACGGCGTTCACAATATCTCGAAGGATCGTAAAGATGAATGAAGTAGCCAATCAAGTAATGAGCGCTGCACAACGTGTCGCTTTAGTTAAGGAGAATAATGAATTTCTCTTGTCGCAACCTTTGCCGGTTTCTCCACGCTCGGCGGCGAGTATCTCAACGCTTCCCATCGACAAGGATGAGTTGAATGCGGCAATCATGGGCTCGGGCATTGCCGGCTTTGATGCCAGCATGTCGAAGCGGAGCAAGCAGATCGTCAAAAAAACTTATATGTACGCCGATATCACTTCCTTGCTGAGATTCCCTGGTGCAAATCAAAAGGAACAGCGCTTTCAGGAATTCATGAGACTGCTGAAAGTTGCCGGCTGGTTCGCTTTCAGTCAGCCCTATAACCGCTATCAGGCCACTTCGCAATCGCTGAAAATGGATAACGTGGCGTTATCCATTATCCATACTGCTGTGGGTGCGGCGGTCAATAAGGGGCAGGCGGGATTGAAAGTGCTGTCGACTGTCGCGGACAGCACCATGGAAGCGCTTAAGGGGTCGCCGGAGGCGTTGGCGCTGTTTGAAAATAACTCGAAGAAGGCGAATGGCGGCAATTTGTGCATGACCAGTTCCCTTGAGGACGCTGACGGTGATATCACCATGGCGGTCGCTGCGGTGCATTACACTACCAAAGCTCAACCGACCAAAGTCCTCTTCGTCGAATGGGCAACTTCCAGTGTCGATATCTATAACGGCGCAGCCACCATGTCTATCAGTGATGAAGACTACAAGGATGTTGAGCCGCTCATCCTTGAGGCACTCGCTAAAGAACGTCAAAAGGCACTTAGCCTTGAATTTGGCAAACGGTCCTGATTGAACCAGAGCCAGAGGTGTAGACCTCTGGCATTCCAGGAGGTAAAGATCATGGACGAAGTTGCCGGATTCAAATTGTTTGTATGCGCGGGTGCAATCGTTCTAGTGGCGGATAAGGTGTCGGAGTCCGACCAGTGCGATAGCCTGGACGCCTTGCTTTATTCACAAACGGTAGCTGCCAGGAAAGTTGCGGATTTTTCGCTGGTGGACGCTTGGTGTGATGCCAACAAAATGGCGATGAGACTCACCGGAGCACTGATGTTGGACAATCCCGCTGTCAGTCTTCCGCTAGCAACCCCCGGAAGTTTCAGTTTATTGGGATTGGCACAACAGGTTATCCAGAAAAGAATGCCTTCATCCGCTATATGGGGGAACTCAAGTTTGCCGTCACTGCTTGACCGGGCGTCGGCGGCACTGGCAAGAGATACGCTGCAAGAGCATGTTCTGCATGAACAGCGGTGGATACGCTTTATGTTAAGTGTCATTTCCCCGGGGCTGAACGTCACGACCGTGATGATCGCTTTCGAGTTTGACGAGCCCATTGTCGATCAAGTGCTTGAGCACCGCTTCAATACTGAAAAAATCCAGGGGAACGTGTCTATCGATATTTACAGGGCGCTGGGAGACCTGGACGACTACGAGTCGTCCCGCAAGACGATTATTTCGTTACTGGGTGAGCGGCGTCAGGAGCAAATCATTGCTTTGCCTTGACCGGTGTCGGGCCATTTATGTGTTCGTTCTCCCGGCCAGACTGGCGTTCCGACGGGCAGACTTTTCATGCCACCGGACAAAGCAGGCATAATACCGCGCCTTCGCCCATGTAGCCGGTCAGCCCCTTGAACGAACGTCCGATGTCCACTGCTTTACGCCCCTCGGCCTGCCCGGGGTTACTGCGTATCGTCCAGGCACTGGACGGCGGTATCTGCCGGATCAAGCTCAATGGCGGATCGATCAGTGCCGATCAGGCCGACGCGGTGGCCGATGCCGCCGAACAGTTTGGTGGGGCTATCGAAGCGACCAATCGCGCCAATCTGCAGATCCGCGGTATCGGCCAGCAATCCGCCGCATTGATTGACCGGTTGTTAGGCGCCGGTCTTGGCCCGCGCACGGTGGCCGGTGACGATGTGCGCAACCTGATGCTCAGCCCGGCGGCCGGGATTGATGGGCGGATGCTTTTCGACACGCGAGCCCTCGCCGGGCAGATCCTCGACACCTTGCAAAGCCATCCGCGTTTTCACGAACTGAGCGCCAAGTTCGCCGTGCAACTGGATGGGGGGGAAGCGCTGGCGATGCTCGAACATCCCCATGATCTATGGTTGTCGGCGTTCGAGCGTAACGGCGAAACTTTGTTGGCGTTCGGCCTTGCCGGATGCCCGACGGAACGTGCGGTTGGCGCCGTGGCGCTGGAACACGGCCATGCGCTTGTAGTTGCGGTTCTGGAGTTGTTCCTCGCGTTGGCGCGTCCCGAGCAGACGCGCATGCGCCATTTGCTCGACGAATTGCCGATACCGGAGTTTATCGAGCAACTGAGCGCGCGTTTGTCGATCACGCTGATCAGTCACTGGCAGCGCACGGCCGTTGCCGACAATCTGCACATCGGCGCTCATCCGCAACAGACTTCGGGTCGGGTGTACATCGGTGCGGTGCCGGCGTTGGGACGTCTCGATCCGGCGATGCTGCGCGGGGCCGCGAAACTGGCTCGCCAGTTCGGTAATGGCAGCCTGCGCTTCACGCCTTGGCAAAGCCTGCTGGTGCCGGATGTCAAAGCAAGCGACGCGGCTCAGGTGCTGGAAGCTCTTGAGCGACTGAACCTGTTGACCAGTGCGGTCGAACCGCTTTCACGGGTGATCGCCTGCACCGGCTCCAATGGCTGCGGCAAAGGCCTGGCCGACACCAAGCAGGACGCCCGCCATCTGGCGACGTTGCTGCCCTCTGCCCTCAACTTGCATCTCAGTGGCTGCACGCGCTCTTGCGCTGCCGCGCACTGTGCCCCGGTGACGTTGCTGGCCGTCAGTCCCGGTCATTACGACCTCTATTTTCGCGATGCCACGCTGCCGGGTTTCGGCGCGCTGCACGCACGCAACCTTACTATTGAAGTGGCCGCGACCCTGCTCGACGCCCGCTCACGGAGCCCCCTTGATGCTTGATTACATTCGCGACGGTCAGGAGATCTATCGCAATTCCTTCGCGATCATTCGCAGCGAGGCCAATCTGGCGCGCATCCCGGCCGACCTGGAAAAGCTCGCGGTGCGGGTAATCCACGCCTGCGGCATGGTCGAGGCGGTCGACGGTCTGCAGTTTTCCGCAGGTGCCGGCAAGGCCGGGCGCGATGCGCTGGCCGCCGGTGCGCCGATTCTCTGTGATGCGCGGATGGTCTCCGAGGGCGTGACGCGTGCGCGTCTGCCGGCCAACAACGAGGTGATCTGCACTCTGCGCGACGACAGCGTGCCGGAACTGGCGCGGGAGTTGGGCAATACCCGCTCGGCGGCGGCGCTGGAACTGTGGCGTCCACACCTGGAAGGCAGCGTGGTGGTGATCGGCAACGCGCCGACCGCGCTGTTCTATCTGCTGGAAATGCTCGACGCCGGCGCACCGAAACCGGCGCTGATCCTCGGTTTTCCGGTGGGCTTTGTCGGTGCTGCGGAGTCGAAAGCGGCGCTGGCGGCGGACAGTCGTGGCGTGCCGTTTGTGATCATGCAAGGCCGTCTTGGCGGCAGTGCCATGGCCGCCGCTGCAGTGAATGCTCTCGCCACGGAGATCGAATGATGCAGGTAAAAGGACGTTTGATCGGTCTTGGTGTCGGCCCTGGTGATCCAGAGCTGATTACCGTGAAGGCTCTGCGCCTGCTGCGCGAGTCGCCGGTGGTGGCGTACTTCGTCGCCAAGGGCAAGAAGGGCAACGCCTTCGGCATCATCGAGGCGCACTTGCAGGATGCGCAGAATCTGCTGCCGCTGGTGTACCCGGTGACCACCGAAGTGCTGCCGGCACCGCTGTCCTACGAGCAGGTGATCAGTGACTTCTACGACGACGCGGCCGAAGAGGTCGCGGCACATCTGGACGCCGGGCGCGATGTCGCGGTGATCTGTGAGGGCGATCCGTTCTTCTATGGCTCCTACATGTATCTGCACGACCGCCTCGCCACGCGTTACGAAGCGCAAGTGGTGCCGGGTGTGTGTTCGATGCTGGGTGGCGCATCGGTGCTCGGTGCGCCGCTGGTGTATCGCAATCAGAGCCTGTCAGTGCTCTCCGGTGTGTTGCCGCATGACGATCTGAAGCGGCGTCTGGCCGATGCCGACGCGGCGGTGATCATGAAGCTTGGACGCAACTTTCCCAAGGTCCGTGCGGTACTGGAAGAACTTGGTCTCGCCGGGCGAGCGCTGTATGTCGAGCGTGCAACGATGGCCAATCAGAAGATCGTGCCGCTGGACGAGGTCGAGCCGATGTCCTCGCCGTACTTCTCGCTGATCATCGTCCCGGGCGAACGGTGGCAAGGTTGATGACTCAATCGACACCGTCCATTGTCATTCTCGGACAGGGCGCGCTGGCCACTGCGCGCAATATTCAACAGCTGTATCCGACGGCGCTGATCCATGGCCTCGCCGGGCGCGTTGAAGGTGCCGACCGCACGTATCAGGAGTTCGGCGCAACCCTGCGAGAGTTGTATCAACAGGACACGCCGATCATCGCCCTGTGCGCGGCAGGCATTATCATTCGAACCCTGGCGCCGTTGCTGCTGGAGAAGGGCGCCGAACCTGCGGTACTCGCCGTTGCCGAAGACGGCAGCGCGGTGGTGCCGCTGCTCGGTGGCCTCGGTGGCGTTAATGTCATGGCCCGCCAGATCGCTGCCGGGCTGAAGGTGACGGCGGCGATTACCACCAGTGGCGAGCTGCGCTTCGGCACCTGCCTGCTCAATCCTCCCGACGGTTACGCGCTGGGCGATCTGGAACTGGGCAAGCGGTTTGTCTCGGATCTGCTGGCCGGGCACAGCGTACGCATCGAAGGCGCGGCGCCATGGCTGGATCAGGCGCAATTGCCGGAAGATCCGCAGGCGCAGCGCTCGATTCATGTCGGCAGTGCCGAGCGTGCAGCGAGTGCCAATGAGTTGCTGATCTATCCGCGCAGTGTGGCGGTAGCGGTGATTGCCGACGTGGCGGATCTGCCAAACGCCGTTCGTACGGCGTTGCAACAGGCCAACGTCGCCGTGCAATCGTTGGCGTGCCTGGTGGCGGCCGACAGCGAAATGGCTTCGGCGCAATTGCGTGAAGCGGCGCTTGAACTCGGTGTGCCGCTGCGCTTTGTCGCGGCGCCAGCTGACGTTGTTGCGCTGGCGCAGACTGCGCTGCCTCAGGCCAGGGTCGTCAACGCCAACCACCTGGCGATGGTGATTGGCGAACAACCCTTGGATGTTTCGAGCATCGGCCACCCGCGCGGTCGTCTGGCCGTCATCGGCCTCGGCCCCGGCGCTGCCGAATTGATGGTGCCAGCGGTAAAAGCCGAACTGGCGCGGGCCACCGATGTGCTCGGCTACGAAACCTATGTACGTATGGCTGGCCCGTTCCGCGACGATCAGGTGCAACATTGCACCGACAACCGCGAAGAGATGCAGCGCGCGCGACATGCCTTCCGGTTGGCGGCCGAAGGCCGTTCAGTGATCGTGGTGTCGTCGGGTGACCCTGGCGTATTCGCCATGGCCGCCGCAGTGCTTGAGGCTCTGCACGAGTCGGATGACCCGGCGTGGCACCGCGTCGATCTGGAAATCCTCCCGGGTGTCTCGGCCTCGCTCGCGACTGCGGCGCAGGCGGGTGCGCCGCTGGGGCATGACTTCTGTGTGATGTCGCTGTCGGACAACCTCAAGCCATGGTCGATCATCGAGAAACGCCTGGACCTCGCTGCCGAGGCCGATCTGGCGCTGGCCTTCTACAATCCGATTTCGCGAGCGCGGCCGTGGCAATTGGGGCGCGCCCTGGAAATTGTCGCGCAACATCGTGTCGCTGCAACACCGGTAGTGCTGGGACGCGACATCGGCCGGCCAGGGCAAACCCTGCGGGTTACTACCCTGGGACAATTGACCCCGGATCAGGTCGACATGCGCACCATGGTGCTGATCGGCTCCTCGTCCACCTGTACTTTCCCCAAGGCTGAAGGTGGCGAGTGGGTGTACACACCGCGCTGGTACGGCGAAAAACCGCTGTCCTGAGTGATTGGCGAGGGAGTCGGCTCCCTCGCCACGGCCCGGTTCCCATGCGCATTGTTGCCGGATTTGCCGGTGTCGTATTTGTCGACAGCCTCTGTACGATTTGTCCGTTTCATCGTCGGAGCTTTCTTGTTAGTTATATTTTGTTCGACTTATTCTGAATTCATATAGATAGGCGCAAAGAATCAGCCTGGTTAGTTTCGGTTCTTGGTTGGTTGTGTTGATTGATATTCTTTTTTGTTGGCAATTTCCGGTTACTGTTACATGCGTTATTAGTTGTTTTCAAGTGTCCTGTTTTGACATGTATTGAAAGTCTTGAAGTTTGAGGTTCGATTCTCCAGTCGTTAGTTTGATCGTCATGAAAGTGCCAGCGGGCACGCATGATGTTGGTCAAGGTAAAGGAGAAAGTTTCATGCAGGATCAGAAACCTCAAGACGCTAGTGGTTATGTCAACTTTATCAACTTGTTCAAACAGGCAGATCTGGAACAGGTCATGCTGTCGCACAAAGACAGTGACTCTTATCAGTCTGTGTGGCGTTATTACTTTGCCTGTGTCGGCTTGCTGGACTCCCCCCGGTTACTCGAACCACTGGCATTGCTCAAGCAGTCGCTGGGGCAGTTGATCGGCTTGCCGCGCGTACACCGATCCATTGATGGCCAGCTTGCACAACCGGCCGAGGCGCAACCGAAGGCCACTTTGCCGCGCATCTACGACAAGATTCAGGCCTTTGAGACCCGGCTGAAAAACACCCTTGCCTTTGAGAAAAGTGCGGCAACGGCGGTTCCGAAGATCATGCACTTTGTCTGGCTCGGTGGTGGTCTTGGCGCTATTCAGCGTGATTACCTCAACCTCTGGAAACAGGTACTGGGCGGGCAGGGCTACAGTCTCAATCTCTGGTACGACAGTGACGCACTACTGGCCTGGCAAACCAATAAGCTGATCGTCGAGGCTGCCAAGGCTGATGCGATGCAGCATGGCGGCAGCGCAAAGCTTTCCGAAGCCGAGCTGGGCACGTTGTATGAGGAACGGGCCATCGTCCTCAAGCAGCAGATGTTCATGCACATCAACGCGGCCCTGGAACAGGGAATGTCGGCAGATGAGGCGCGGATCGACCTGTTGACTCGCGCCTACGGGCAGAACGCCGAGCAACTGGAAGGGCTGATCGAACAAAACCGCCGCAGTCTGCTGGAACTGGCTGGAAACGATCTGCAGTTGCGCGATCTGCATGACCTCGACCCGCCGCTGCAATTACAGAGTATCTATGATCGCGAAACCCGGCTGCGCGGTAATCTGGCAGCCGCCTCTGATGTAGTCCGTGCCGAAGCTTTGTGCAACGAGGGCGGCAGATATGCCGATGTCGATAATCTGCCGCCGCTGGTCAAGAGCCTGGGTGGGGTCGACATCAGCACGTTCGGCGGTGATGCGCGCGTTGGTGTCCTGCAACTGCTGCTCGACCACAACCCGCACTGGATGCCGGGACGCGCGGCACGGCGCGAAGGATACACCGACTATCTGGGGCGAATTCCCGAGGAACACCGCGCCGCGCTGGAAGCCTTTGCTCGGCAAAAACCGGCACTGAGCGAGGTATTTCAGGCTCCAGCCGAACTGCTCGCACGTCCTCAGGCATTGCGCGCCGTTGCCGTGCAGAGCACGTTGAGCAACTCCTCCCTGGCGGCTCATGCGGGAGCGCCGATGCTCCAAAGCGTGATCGAGCGGTTTCGCTTCAATTACCAACTCATCGACCAGACGGCCCGGTTGGCGGAGCAACGCGGCGTTGCCTTGAGCGATTTCGACAATATGTCGATGCTGTCGCGTGAGGTACTCGAGCAGGCCTACGGCTCTTTTGCCGACCTGTCGATGAGCGAAGATGTGGCGGCCAGCTATCTGTCTCTGGCAGCTGCGGGTTACTACGGCGACGGTATACGTGCGCAGAGCGAATGGACAATCTATTTGACCGGTCCGGCTGCAATGCGCGATGGCATGACCGATTACCAGCGGCATCATTTCGTCCCGCGAGAGGAAGAAAGTCTGCGCCTGGAAGCGGCCATCGAACCGCTCTGGGTGGTCAACGACAAGACCGAAGAAGAGCAGGATCACTCCTGGAAAGACAATGCCAGCGATGTTGAGCAATGGGTGCTCGACGAGCAGCAGCGCTGGCGGGAAGGGCAATTCAGCGCGCGTTACAACGGCGATATTGACGCGTTGCTCTCGCAGCAGACTGTCATGTTCGAGGAAGGCTGGCCGGTTATCGAGGGCCGGCCGGTGTTGTTGGTGGATGTCCTGCAGCGGATGATGGACAGGCTCGGTGAGCCCTTTATGGCGGCGATGCGGCGAGGCCATAACGGTCCGCTGGTTTTTCCGTCAGGTGCCGGGCTCGGTTTCGATGATCGCGAGGCTATAAAGGCCCAACCCGCTGGCCTGCGAGCCCCGGCTTCGCTCAGTGATGTGCACACTCAGGGGCTGGCACTGGACGAAGTGCTGAGCGCTATTGCCGAGGGGACACTGCAGTTTTTCCAGGTCAGTGCCTTGCAACGGGCGCTGCTGGGCCAACTGTTGGGCGTGCGTTCACTGGACAACCAAAGCCTGATCGCGGTCGCTGCCGAACTCGATAACCTGGCCAATGGCGTCGCCGAGGTCGGCGCTTCGGTACGTTATGCGGCCATCGAACGCCATCTATACCAGCAGCGTGCAGCGGCGTTCATGGCCGGTCTCGCCAGTCATCTCGATCAGCCGGCGCGCGCGTCGGACAGCGCGTTGACGCTGAAGCGAACGGCCCTGTCTCAGGCGCACACGCTGTTCCAATGGGGGCGTCATGTCGCCCATATCCAAGAGGTCGCCACGCGGGAGCATCGTGACCAGGTGATCCTGCAGCTCGGTGAGGTGCTGTCTCAGATCGAGGCCAGTGACGTCAAGCTTGTGCCCCAGGATCTGTTGCTCACCGGGCCGGGTGATCCGGGGGCTCGCTGTTATCCTCTGGCGCTGATCATGAGTGCGGCGCTGGAAAATGGCGCAGCGGCGTCGCGAAGATTGCGCGAGCGCTTCTTCCTCGCTACCGCTGAGCCGCAACAAAGCGATTCGGCGACGTTTCTTCAAGCGCTTGAAGAGTTGCGCGGCGTGCCGTTGCATGAAGTCGGCAGCCCTTTGGGGCGCGTTGATCTGCAGCAGCTCGGCGCCACGCTTGAAGCGTACGGCAGCACGTGCACGCTGATGCTCAATTCCGACAACCACGCCATGCTGGTGGCGAAAACCTTCAACGGCGATCGGGCCTCTTATCACTTCTACGATCCCAATTTCGGCGTGTTCGAGTTCCATCAGTCGGCCCTGTTTCTGAGCGCCTTGACCGATTTTTTCCAGACGCAGGGGCTGGCGAAATACTATGCGGCCTATGGCGATGAAGCGCGTCCGACGTTTGATCTGATCGAGCTGCAAGGGTCAAAGATATCGGCTCTGGACCTGTCTGGCGGATTTCGTGTCGGGCAACTGCTGGAATCCGACAATGTGCTGCCGGAGCATTCAGGGCGACCGATACGCCAGCGCCTGAACAGCGCGCGTGGTCAGTCGCTGGTCAGCAATCCGCATCTGGGACGCAGTCTGCGCGATCTCGACAGTCATTGGTGGGGACAACAGATTGCCCATGCGACCGACGCGTTGCAGGCGTTGCACCCTTCGGTGACACCGCTGGTGCCGTTGTTCGAAACCCTTAACATTACGCCCGGTGGGGAGTACCTGATCAGCCTGATCGATCCATTGCACAGCGAGCATGTGATCCAGGTAACCAGTACAGACCCGCGCCTGTTGAGAATCAGGAACTATCTGTCCGAGCAGTTCTCGACCCTGGGTACCCCCCCGCGCCGGCATTGTCTGAGGCTGGCGCCGTTCATACACTCAATACCGGGTTCACGATTCAGGCGTTGATGAACGCCTTGCGCGGTCGGGAAGGGGGCGACCGAACATTGACCACCGCGGTGCGGCTACATGCCTACATCAATTACGCACAGCTGGCACACGGCAATGTCACCGACATTGCCGGCCTGATCAGTCTGGTGAAAGCAGCGCTCAATGAAGAGAAACTCATCGCTCGCACTTGTGCGCCGGTGGTGGGCGAGGTGCTGGGGCACGTTCTCAACGAAGGTGTGGGTGCGGTGCTGGGGCTGGCTAATGTCGGTTTCGACATTTATCAATTGGCCGCGACGGACAACGAGATCGAGCGGGCGCAGTTTGGTACGCAACTGGCGTTTGACTCCGCCAGCCTGGCTTTGACTGCCGGCGGCCTCGGTGCGGCGACTGCGGGCGCCGCAACAGCTGCAGCAGTATTGGGTGGCGCCGGCGTGATCCTTGGCGGGCTGGCTGTCGGCGTCGCGGCGCTGGCTCAGGGGTTCGCCAATATCGCGCAGCAGGCTAAGGCGGTGGGGCTGTTTTTCGACCATCTGGAGCGTGCCTATCGGGGCGTGGGTTATCGCTACGATGACGCTATGGGTGGCTGGGTTGCAGATCCTGCGCTGATTGTGCAAAGCCTGGATTTCAACCGCGGTACCCTGACGCTGGACAGCCCGAAGCTTTATCGACTGCGTGATCATTTCGGCGTGCCGGATTTCGATCCGGACTATCAGAAAGCGCTCAATCTTCAACTCGAGTTGGGGCTGCCTCGGACCATCAGGCGGGAGCTACCCGCAGGGCAACTCGTGGTGCTGCCATGCACGCCGCAAACCTGTTACGGCTACGAATACAAAGCTTTGCCTTTTTCCAGTTGGAGCCACGACACGGGGTTCGATACAGCGCGGCGCCTGGAAAGAAAGGATCGGGAGGGGCGGTGGCAGTTCCTGTTTACCTTCTTTTCGTTTCCCTCTCACTACATAGTCAATCGCCTGGCACCAGCGTATCGGCCCACCGTGATCGAGATTCGGCTGGACGCCAATGAGCGGGCGCTGGCAGTGCCGGTAGCGCCTGCGGCCTGGCACGAGATGTTGTCCTACCGGATTGAAGGAGGTGGCGCATCCTGCTCATTGATCCTCAATCGCGGAATCGACGTTGAACTCGAGTCGCCCAGCTTGCAATTGTGCCACTGGAATCTTGTGGCGACCTGGGCCACCGAGCGTGATGTCCGGGTATTGGTCGGCGCAGAAATACTCATCGGTGGCGTCAAGCTGACATTGTCCGGCAAGGGCCAGCATGAAATTCTGATCCGGCTGGCCGACCGCCAGTTGTACAAGGTTGATCGCGCCCGTGGCCAGTTGTTGATTCTTGAGCAGACCGCGCCCGCCGGCGCGGACGAACAGAGCTTGCTCGAGCACTATCAGTCACTGATTCACGAACACCGGCTGGTACTGCCTTACACCCCCCTGCACAACTTTCTGATCCCGTTCGAGTCTGCACATCAACCGCGTTACACCACTGCCTGGTACGACGCGGCCGGGGAGCGTTTTCTGTATATCCGCAATGAAGAAGTGCTTCAGGCCGATGAAGCATTGCTGGCGGCCGTGGTTGGCGATTCGGCGTTCTTTTATGAACCACAGAACTATGTGATCTGGCAGGTCGATGCCGTCAGCGGTCTGCTGCGGTTCTGCTATCGATTGCTGGTGATGCGTGGACAGTGCAGCATCCGCCGAATCGTCGTCGACGACCATGGCGTGATGCATATCGAACAACAGTGGACAGGCCCTGATCAGAAAACCACGCAATTCAACTACCTGTTGCATGACGGCCAATTGCAGCTCACTTCGGTCACCCGTGACATGGACCGCGAGCTGGGTGAAAGGGTTTTTGCGCGGCAGACGCTGGAGCACTGGTCGCAGGTGCTTGGTGACTATGTGTCGTTGTCGACAGTCCCCGAGCGCGATGGCGTCGCCACGCTCGACTGGCAACCGGCTGCTTACGTTTCAGTCTGCTGGGCGTTCGAACCGGGCAAGCGCGATCTGGTCTGGATTCGCAGCCGTGATCGCCTGTGCATTCATCCATTTATTGCGTCCGGGCATATCCGTGGCTGGCAGGACTCGATCAGTAAGCTTGCCGATCTGCTGTTGTTGCCGGCAAATGATCAGCAGAGCCTGTATTTCATTTACGACAGGGCAGCGCAGAAGCTGTGCCGAGTGCAGCGCAGCCTGTCCGACGACAATCAACATTGGCCTTCGCAGTGGAGCCATCAGTGGGTGGAGCCGGCCGGACTCAGCGAGGTGGCGGCGGTCGAGGGCGGGTATCTGGCGCTGACCGACGACGGGTTGTTTTTCAATCTGACCGCGAACGGCGAAGTGCATCTGGGGGGCCTGAGTGAGCGCTGGCTCAATGGCCGGACACAGTGGTGGCTGGCGTTGGGGGCGCTGGCGCAGAAGTATCCGGTCAGCAGCTTCGCCATTCTCGGCGTGCGCAACGCCAGCGGTGACCGTAGCCTGTGCGCCTGGTACCTGGACAATCGCTTGCTGCTGTGCGATCCGGGCCACGACCAGGAAGTGCGTTTGCTCGGGGTTACGCCAGACAACCAGGCCGCGTGGCTGCTGGACGTTAGCAGCGGTGAGCTGTGGCGTCAGACGTTCTTCGATAGCCGGCAACTCGAGCAAGCCTTTGGCAACGGTCAACAGTTATTGGCGAGCGACTTGTTGCCGTCAGCGCAGGCCGAGTGGGACGACTGGCGGTTCAGCAGTGTGAGCAATGAAGGCTCTGGCTTGCGCGGCATGTCGGTGGACGGTGTATCACTCCTGTTGCGTTACCAGGAGACGGAACTCGTCACAGGCGTCAACCACCGCTGGGCAAGGGCGCATGCCGACCATCTGCTGGAGTCGCTGCAAGCGTTGCTGGAGATCGCCGAGCATGGCGAATTCGTTGCTGTGGAATCCGGATCCGGCGCTCTGCAATGGTATGACGTGGCCAACGCACGGATGATTCGAGTCGCCGCCCATGACCTGCCCAGTGACTGCGAACTGCTCGGCACCTGCCGTGACAGTGTGCTGTTGCATGACCCCCTGGAACATCGCGTTTCCATCTATCCCGCTCGCCATAGCATCGGCCCCTTTGACTATGTGCAGCGCAACGCCGAGGTGCTCGTGATTGAGGGGCAGAACAAGGTCACCGACCTGCTGCCTCTGCTCGCCGATGACATAAGCCGTCTGGTATTGCGCATGGGCCAGGGCGGTGTGAGCTATCACTTGTCAAAGGCCAGCTGGCTGCGACTGGACTTCGTCATTGTCGATTGCCGGCCGGGAGCTGGAGAGCGGTCGGCGATTCCCGGCAAGTTGATCTGGGCAGTGGATGCGCCGGGCAAACTGCAACTGTCGGTGGTCGGCGAGCATTTGCTGGTTGTTGACCCGGATCGCCAGCACAGCCTGATCCTGCGCGAAGTGTGCTCGGCCGATCCGGCGCTGCGGGGCGATGTCTTTCTGGGATTTGAGGGGCAGAACTCCTATCCGGTTTCCAGACTGGTGCAGCGGTTGCAGAGTGTTCCAAATGCCCAAACTGGTGCGACGCTCGAGCAGTTGTTGCGTGTAGTAGCGGCTTGAGAAACCAATGGAAGTTTCTCGATAGTTGTTAATTGTTTGTAAGCTGGCGCAATTGATTGGCGAGTAGAAGTCGCGCGAAAAGTTGCGATTTTAAATCATTTAATTGTTTCTGGATGTCGTGATGGTAAAGCCCGTCGCGGTCTATATTTGCGTGAGAAAAGGAAACTCGGTTGAATACTAAGGATTATGGGGCAATGGTGAGCAGTAAGTTCTCTGAGGTTTTTAAACAGACCGAAATTGAGTTGATTGCAGGGGTTTTGCGTGATGACATGTCTCGAGAACAGTTGCTGCGTTATTACAACGCTGCGGTCGGGGCGGCGGAGTGGACAGAACAACTGATAGCAGTCAGATTGCTCAAGGAGTTCGTCGAGTCGAATCTTTCTGGTGTAACCGATATTCAATTCAAGAAATTCAGTGGAAACCTTAGGGATTACCACGACCGGCTAACGACTACTGCAAACCTTTTGTCTCGAGGTCAACCGGTTGCGCGAAAGTTACATTTTGTCTGGGTAGGCGGAGGCATTGGAACCATTCAGGGGGATTACATCAATGTCTGGAAACAGATGACCGACGCTGATGGATACCGTCTGAATCTCTGGTACGACAGCGAGGGACTGCTTGCGCATGAAACCAACAAGATCATCGTCGAATCGGCCAAGGCTCAAGGCGCAAAGCTCGCTTCTGAAGATGCATCGATGAAGCCAGCGAGGCTTGGCAAGCTATACGTTGAGCGCGCCCGCGTGCTTCGTCAGCAGATGTTCGAACATATCCAGAAAGCCACCGCGACAGGTGGCAGTGCCGACCAGGCAAGAATCAATCTTTTGGTTAGCGCTTACGGTCAGGATGAGGTCACGCTCAACGCGCTGAAGGTGCGAAATCTGCAGTCGCTTGAAAGTGTTGCTGCGAATGGCATTGCACTTCGCGATATCCGTAGCGAATTGTCCAGTCGCCCCTTGTTCGAAATTTATGAACGAGAATTGTCTCTTCGCGGCAATCTCGCATCGGCGTCTGACATCACGCGACTGCAGGCGGTGCATTTCGAAAGCGGGACCTATCTGGATGCGGATCTATTGCCGTCATTACATGAAAATATCGGTGACGTGGATATTTCCGGTTTTGATATCGAAACCCGGATGGGAATCACGCAGATTCTGCTCGACTCTAACCCGCAAATACTTCCGAATCGAAGCGCACCGTATGCGGATTTACGCCACAAGGTACCGGAACACATAAAGAACGCATTGATAGAGTTTGCCAGGACCGCACCTTCACTCAAGGGTATTTTTGCACCGTTCAATGATGTCGTTGTTTCACAACACGGAGTGCGTGTAGGCAATAAAAATAGTGCCGATTTAAAAGGTAGCCCTTTCAATGGCCTTTCCAATGCAATGTTGAGTGGTCATGCCGGGTCCGCGGCAATTGTCGGGATCATCGATAAAATTCGCAGTAATTATGCATTTCTGGATCGAGTGGAAGTGCTGGCTCGTCAGAGGAACATCTCACTGACAGATGCCGCAGCATTCTCCAATCTGATCATTAGCGAAATGGAGAAAATATATGGCCCGCTATCAACCTGGGGTGACGAGTTAATTGCTCGAAACCGGTTTTTGCAGGCTGTCGCTGAGTACGATGCCGACGGCATCAAATTTGGTGCCCAATCGGCTATTACCATGAGTGGCCCGACGGCTGTTTCGCAAGGTTTGAGTGATTACATCAACGAAAAAGCGCTTGCTGAAGCTCGTCAACAAATCAGTGACCGAGTCGATCTGCGTGACGGTTTCAATCTGGCCACCGAAGAGGAGACCCACCATAGCTGGAAGGACAACGCCAAGACCGAGTCCGCCTGGTTCGAACTGGAAACAAGCAGAATTGCCGATGGTGCCTACAAAAACCGTTACCTGGGCAATGTGGATGAGCTGCTCAAAGGTCAGACTCTGACTTTCAAGCAAGGCTGGCCGGTCATCGAAGGCAAGCCCGTGTTGCTGACGTCAGTGCTGCAGCAACTGCTGGATGGCCTGGGTGAACCGTTCGTTCGTGCGATGAATGACCGATTGACTGGCGATATTGCGTTCAATGCTCCGTTCTCTGTCGATTTCGAAACACGTCAGCAGATTCTGCAGCAACCCACCGTCGAACTGCCGCCATCGACAGGTGCCGAGTCGCTGGGCAATTTGAACGAAGCGTTGGCGCGGATCGCGGCAGGCAAATTACCTGTGGATCAGTTGAGTCCGTTGCACCGTGTGATGTTCGGCGGCCTGTTTGGCGCTACGACACTGGATCAGAACGGGTTCGCCGAGACCTGGAAAACCACCGTTGATTTTGCCGAAAAAACCCGTGATCGTGGGCTGTTCGCACGCTATGACATCATCGAACAAACGCTGCTCAACCGTTACGCGGCACCTACAGAGTTCAGTACTTCCAGAATCGGCACGGGGGAAAACAACTCTCGGGTTCTGAAGGCGCAGGCCTTTGCCACGCCGATGAGCGTACGGCAATGGCGCGAACACCTGAGCCAGGTAGAAGCCGTGGCTAAAAAAGAACAACGGGCGTCGATTCTCACACGAGGCAATGCGGTACGTGAGCAGTTTTTCCGGTCCGGGGCTCTCTCAGCCAAACAGTTTCCACAAGGGTTGCTGGTGCAGGGTTTGGGCGATCCGGGGCGGCGCTGTTATCCATTGGCATTGGCCATGGCGGCAGCATTGGAACGCGGCGTCGCCGCAGAGCGCGCTCTGATCGGTAAACTGGCGCTGGCCAATATTGCCCCGGAGTCAGCTGAAACCCAGGCGTTGCTGCATGTGCTGGATGAGTTGCGCGGCATCCCGATGGCGCAGTTCGGCGAAAAAACCCCGGTGGCGAATCTGCACGCAGTGATACAGGCGCTGGATGCCAAAACCAGCGGCGGCAGCTTGCTGCTCAATACCGAAAATCATTCGATGCTGGTGAGCAAAGTCGCGGGAGCAGATGAAACATCCTATCGCTTCTACGATCCCAACTTCGGCCTGTATGCGTTTGCCCGAATAGATGAACTGCACAAAGGTATCCAGGGATTTTTGCAGGATGAGGCGCTCGCCAGACTCTATGGCGTTGCAGAGGGCCCCGGAGCCACTTTCGATGTGGTGGACCTCAACGGCGTGAACATTGCCGACGCGACTTTGCCGTCCAGAGTCAGCGTTGGAAACCTGCTGAGCAATGACCCGATTGCCGGTGGGAAGTCTGTCGAACCCTGGCACCATCATGCGCAATTGCGACTACGGTCGCTGTCGGAGAACGCGCGTCTTGGCCAAGCGTTCGTCAGTGTGGACGCCCACAAGTGGGCCCGGATCATCAAAGGTGCCACCGATCAGTTGCATGAAAAACATCAACTGAGCCGCGACTTCGTTCCGGTATTCGAGTCCCTGAAACCCGCCGCACAAGGGCGCAGTGAAATCACTCTGGTCAACGCCAAAGACCCGCATCAGACGCGCACGGTGTTGACCGATGACAAGCGCTTGTCCGGGATCAAATCTTATCTGAGCGATTCCTTTGAAGAGTTATCCGGTAGACGTGCGGGATCATCCGCGGTCGATCCGACCGACGTCGGTGCGGTGCACACACTCAATGCCGGCTTTGCCATTCAGGCGTTACTGCTTGGGCTCAAGGAAGCGGAGCACGCCGATGGTTCGACGGCGTTGACGTCTGCGGTGCGCATTCACGGTTATCTCTCTTACGCGCAACTGGCCCACGGACTCGTGGTTGACGCGGTGCAGTTGCTGGGACTGGTTCGTCATGCGTTCACCGACAGTGTGCGTGTGGCCAACACCACCGCTGCAATCGTCGGTAGTGCGCTGGGCAACGTATTGAATGAAGGTGTGGGCAACGCACTGCAACTGGCGAGTATCGGTTTCGATATCTATCTGTTGATCAACGCGGAAAATGATATCCAGCGTGCGGTGTTCGCCACCCAGTTGGCTTTCGATACTGCCGGTCTGATCCTGGGGGCCGGAGCGTTTGGCGCGGGTGTTGCCGGTGCGGCCACGGCGGCTGCGTTTCTTGGCGGGGCCAGTGTCATTCTCGGTGGCCTGGCTATCGGCATCGGTGCATTGGTCGAAGGTTTCAGCGCCAGGACGGAGCGTGGCAAGCAGATCGGCAGGTATTTGAATCGGGTCAACGAGGCTTATCGTTCCGAAGGTTACTCGGTAAGGGGCGATACCCTCTTTGCCAACCCTCATGCGGTTTATTCAAAACTGGATCTGCGCAAGGGAGCTATCACCTTTGGCAGTCAGAAAATTTACGCGGCAGACAACTACTCTGATTTGCATCCACCCAAAATCGACCCGGACCGCGAGCATGCATTCAGCATTCGAGAAGCGCTCGATCTGCCGGAAAAGTTTGCCATCAGTGACAAAATAAACGTTGAAAGCGTTGTGTTACCGAGCTTGCCCGACTGCTTCCTCGCCTATGAGTTTGGCGGACTGCCCTTCTCGACAACCTTGGGCGAAGATCTGGAAACGGCACTGGCACTTGAGCATGACCGTTACGGCAAGCGGCAATTCTGGTTCTCCTTTTACAAAGTGCCCACCGAATACATCATTGAAAAAATGGTGCCCAACTACGTGGCAACCACGGTCAGCGTGGTGTTGGGCAGGCAACACCGTTTTCTGCATGTACCGACCTTGCCGCGAGAGGTGCATGGTCACCTTTCCTATGACATCGATGCACAGGGTGGGCAGTGTTCGGTTGCCTTGGCCGAGGGCGTCAAGTCTTTGCGTTTGCAGGTCTCGACTGGCGAAGCAATGACCTGGTCATTACGCGCAGCCTGGTTGAATAAAAGCGGTGTGAAAATCGAGGGTGACGTCCTGCAACTGGGCGCAATAAATGTGCAGGTGCCTGACAAGAGCGCTGTGCTTGTGCAACTCGACGCAGATTCGTATCAGGTGGACTGGGCAACCGGCACCCTGCTGCTCACGGAGCTGGAGGCCGGCCCGGATGAAGACGGCCCGATGACCCTTAAGCGAGTTCGCGAACTTGCACGTTCCAGCCGTCTGGCGGATGGCCCCACGGTCATTCGCAATTACCAGGACGCTCTGGCCGGCGTGCGCACCAGCGCCTGGTATGACCGCGCGCAAGATTCATTATCGTTGGTTCGCGGGCTGGACCCCAAATATGCCGCGGATATTTGTATGGGCCCCAGGATTGGTCAGGACATTTACTACTACTGCCCCGCTGATGCATTGATCTGGCGCGTTGATGTTGTCACCGGCAAAATCATGCGTGTTTTCCAGTTGGTACGTACGGAGTGCAAAGCCTGGATTACCGCGATCCAGGAGATGCCGGGCGGTGTGTTGCAAGTGGTTCGGCGCATCGAACTCGACGAAGACCGGTTTGTGAAAATGACTTACCTGATCGAAGAAGATGAACTCTCGATTACTGGTGTGTCCGGTCATCTCAGCTATCACGAAGGTCGGGACATTCGAAGTGGGGTTGTCACCCTTGACGATTTCCTCTCCTGGTACTGGTTGATTCCAGCCGAGTCTGAAGTTGACGACGAACGTGTTGTGAATGCCGCTCTCTCCAGGTTCATTACTGTTGATTACATGGACTACAGCTTAAAAGTGTTCAGCAGGGTCTGGGTGCGTTGCGACGACGGAAGGGTCTTCAGGCCGATGCTCAAAGAGCAGGACAACAAAGCCGATTCCTTCGATTGGGTTCTCCTGGATCCGCAGCAGTCAGAGCGCGATACGGTTCTGTTCCATCACCTGCGTCATGGCCTGCTTTATCGCCAGCGCATCAGTGCGCAAGATCAGCCCCCCGTCATTTTTGCCCAATGCATCTTGCCTCTCGAGGTGCAGCAAATTCATCGTCGGGGCCGGCAACACATTGTGTTTACTGAAGACGGCATGGTGTTTCGACTTAACGTCGCGGGTGACCGACATCTGGCAGGCCTGAGTAATGATTGGCTGCTCGCCCGCCAGCAGCGCTCAGGCAGCAATTTTCGTTGGTGGGATTCGGTTCTGGGCACTGCCGCAATGTGGTCCGCCGGAGCTGTGGAGGTCGGTGGCATCAGCGCTGCTTCGAATCACTCGCCGCTCTATGTCGTGTGTCTCGATCAGCAACTTCTTATCGCCGATACAGCGGGGAAAAGCTTTGGGTTATTGAGGCTGACCTTGGACAGGAAGGCCGCCTGGATGATCGATTGGACTACTGGACGGATCTACCGCCAAGCGTTCATGGCCCCCGATAGCTTGTTCGCAGCATTTGGCGCGGGAACGCGACTGCTACGCGCTGACTTGATCCCGCAAATGCAGGCGGTGATGCCGCAGCGGACGTTTGCCTGGGCTATGCCCCATGAGTCGGGCTTGCGCGCCAAGACCCATGATCACGTATTGTTCGACCTGTTCGAAGGTGAGCCTGCGCGCATTGTCGGTGTGGAAAACGAGTTCTTCGACGGCGTGGATCTGCATCAGGCGCGGGAACGGAAACTGGCCCGGATGCTGGCGGGTCAGCATTGTGCTCCGTATCTGACGGCAGGCAGGATCGATGATCTTTGTAGCTGGTATGACGTCGACGCCGGCCGCTTGCTCAGTGCAACGGCTCCAGGTGAAGACTTGCCTGGCTACGTGGGAGTCGCTAACGGTCAAACCCTGGTTTTGCATGACCCGCAGAGCCTGCAGCTTTTCAGCAACCGCAGTGAAGATGGCAAGCTCAGTGACGTATGGATGACTGCACAAACAGTCAGGCGAGCAGATAATACGCTGGTCATCGAAAGTGATCGGATATCTGGCAGGCTTGCGCCGATTCCGGACGGCATTGATACGCTGATCCTGAAGTCTTCGACGGATGGCGGTTCCTTGTTGATCGACCAGCGGACCTGGGCACGACTTGACTGCCTCATTGTCGATCTCGATTTTCCCGACGCGTTGAAAAGTCATCTTTCGTTCCAGCTGCAGCCGATGGAGCAGTGGTTGGTCTCGCAGAAGGATGGACACCTGCTGCTGACGGACACTGACACGGGGCGCAGCATCATTTTGCGCAATGTCGGTGCTATCAGCGCGGAGTCTCGAAAGAATGTGTCACTCAGTATCCCCTTGGCGGAAGACCTCGCGGTGACGCTCTACCTGAATGAGTTGATGAGCGCCTTGCAGGAGGAAACGCTGAGTGAACTCGGCGCGCTGATTTCTGACATCCGTTAAGGCGTAACCCGGCAGCTAAACGCCGACGGGATTAGTTGAAGGGGCTGCGGATCAGATCATCCGCGGCCCTTTCTTGCTTTCAGGAAACAAGATAGCCCTTCACCCCGGTAAAAATGATCTGCGCCGCCAAGGCGCAGACAAACAATCCCATCAACCGACTGACGATCTGCAAGCCCTGGTCGCCGAGAATCCGTTCGATGTGATTGGACAGGTACAGCACCACGCCAACGGTGAAACTGGCCAGGGCGATACTCATGATCGCGGTCAGTTTGTCGTCCCAATGCGGTTGGCTGATACCCATCACCAGCAGTGCACCGATGGTCCCCGGGCCGACCGTCAAGGGGATGGTCAGCGGCACGATCGTCACGTCCTGTTGCACGTTGTCGCTTTGCACCACGGGCTTGCCTTGGGCCATGCCCAGCGCCGAGATGAACAGCACGCTGCCGGCACCGATGCGGAATGCGTCTGCGGTAATCCCGAACACGTCGAAAATCACCCGGCCAAACAGATACAGCAGCACGCTGGAGACCAGCGTGGCAATCGCCACTTTCCAGGCCAGGCGCCGCTGTTCCTTGCGCGAGTAGCCACGGGTCAGGCTGATGAAGCAGGACAACACGAAGAACGGGCTGTAGAGCACCAGCATCTTCAGGTAAACGCTGAATAACACGTGGAGCATGAGGGCGGCTCGCATCCGGAGAGTGATGGCAGCGAGTCTATCAGTCAGTTAGTTAAAGCGATCAAAGAGTGTGGGATCGACGAGCAGGTATTTATTCGTCCTCGTGGTCAATTGGCCGTGGGAAGTGACGTTGAAGCACCTTCGAAGGGTTCTGTCGGCGATTGGGTTGGTGCCGCGCTGTTAAAGGATTTCCTGGCGCACGTTGCCTGATGATGGCTCGGCCTGGCAGATGTCCGCAGACGATTGGTTCACCGCCGGGCAGTCGCGATACGCCCGTTCAAAAAGTCGAAGCGGTACGATTCTGCTGATCGCGCTGGGCCACCCAGTGTTCGATCAGCTCGCGCAGTTGCGACAGCTCCACCGGTTTGGCCATGTGGCCGTCCATGCCGGCCTGACGTGCACGCTCTTTATGCTCGGCGAGGATGTGCGCGGTCAGGGCGACGATCGGTGTACGGATACGCTGGTTGCTGACTTCCCAGGCTCGCAGTTGCTGGGTCGCCGAGAACCCGTCGAGGATCGGCATTTCGCAGTCCATCAGCACCAGATCGTAACGCTGCGCCTTCATCGCCTGCAGAGCTTCTTCGCCGTTGCTGGCGGTGTCTGGTTGCAGGTTGAGCTTGCCGAGCATGCCGCGAATCACTTTGGTCGAAATCGTGTTGTCTTCGGCGACGAGAATGCGGAAGTCGCTCGGCACTTTGGCTGCCGTGGCAGGCGTGACCACTTGCGGCTGGAACACCACCTGGCCCTTGTTGCGCTGGTTCAGTTCATCCGCCAGCGTGGTCTTGAGCGTGTAGCCGGCGACCGGTTTGGCGAGGATGCGCTTGATGCCCGAGTTGCGCGCGATGATCTTGCTCGGCGCGTTGCTGATACCGGTGAGCATGATCAGCAAAATGTCGTGGTTCAGGCTTGGATCTTCCTTGATCTTGGCCGCCAGTTGCATGCCGGTCATGCCCGGCATGTTCTGGTCCAGCAACACCACATCGAAGTAATCGCGCAGGTGTGCCTTGGTACGCAGCAGTGCCAGCGCTTCCTTGCCGGATGGCACGGCGCTGACGTTCAGGCCCCACGCACTGCATTGCTGGACCAGCACCTTGCGGCAGGTATCGTTGTCATCGACCACCAGCACGCGTGCACCTTGCAGCGGACTGTCGAGATCGGAAGTCGGATGCTCGAGGCGATCCGGATCCAGCGGCAGGGTCAGCCATAGCGTGCTGCCCTGACTGGCACCACTCTTGATGCCGAATTCGCCCTGCATCAAACGGATCAGTTGGCGTGCGATCACCAGGCCGAGGTTACCGCCCAGACGGTTGGCCGAGAGGAAGTGCTTGCTGTGCAGTTCGGCGTGCATCAGCGCGTCGCGTTCTTCCTGCTCCATCGGTGCGCCACTGTCCTGCACGGCGATGCGCAGACGCGGTTTGCTGCTGCGCTCGTCGAGGGCGACCACAATCAGTACTTCGCCTTCTTCGGTTTTCTTCAAGGCGTTTTCCAGAAGGCTCAGCAGTGTCTGACGCAGGCGCGTTGGATCACCGCTGATCACCCGAGGCACCTGCGGCTGGATGAAGCTGATCAGTTCGACGTTCTGTTGTTCGGCCTTGGCCCGGTAGATGCTCAGACAGTCATCGATCAGGGCGTTGAGGTCGAATTGCACGTCATCCAGCTCGATCTGCCCGGACTCGAGTTTGGAAATGTCGAGAATCTCATTGATCAACGTCAGCAATTCGTTGCCGGCACTGTGAATGGTTTGCACGTAATCGCGTTGTTTGACCGACAGAGGTGTGCCCAGCAGCAGTTCGGTCATGCCCAACACGCCATTCATCGGCGTGCGGATTTCATGGCTGATCTTGGCGAGGAATTCGGCCTTGGCGTTGATCTCGGCGTTGCTTGCGGCGAGGTCGCGGCTGATGCTGAAACGGCTCTCGGTGATGCTGCGTTGACGCTCCCCGAGGGCGATGCTCATCAGCAGGCCACTGATGCAGATGAACGCCATCAGGGTCATGATCAGACCTTGTGGTGCAACCAGTGTCAGCCCGAGCAGCGCTGGCAAGATGATCAGCGTGCCGATATTGAACACCACCATTGCCGCAACGAACAAACGTGCCGGACGGTAACCCTTCTGCCAGTGATAGACGCTGACCAGCAACATGCTCAGCCCGGCCAGCGCTACCAGCGCATAGGTGATGATGTTCAGCGGCAGCGTGTTGACGAACAACAGCAGCAGGCTACAGGTCACGATGAACAGAATGTCGCCCAACAACAGTTTGTTCAGTGGGTGCGGGCCCAGCGGCGCAAAGAAGCGCAAGGCAAACATCAGCCCGGCCGGTGCGGTCAGCAGCAGCGCCAGATAAGCGCCCGGGGTCTGGATCGCATGCCAGTTTGGCAGCCAGGGCCCGGCGAGGTTGAGCAACAGCAACAGACTGAGGCCCAGCAAGCCCTCGCAGACCGCCAGCCACAGGCTGCTGCGTGAGCGGGAATAGGCGTAGCGCACAAGATTGTGCAACAACAGCATGCCGAGGCAGCCGAACAACAAACCGAAGATCAGCGTCTGATTGTGGTTGGCCGCGCTCATCACTGCTGATTGCAGCGTGACGTGCGGGCGCAACTGATGGTCGGAGACCATGCGCAGATAGACATCAAGGGGTTTGTCGCTTTGCGGCAGCGGCAACATGAAGTCGCTGCTCGGCAGGGGCCGCTCAGCCTGAGGCTGGTCGGTACCGGTGTTGCGTTGCTCGATCAGCTTGTCGCCGTCCAGCACGTAAAGATTGAGCTGTGACAGATCGGGGGCAAAGATGCGCAGCACTTGTTCGTGCTTGCCCGGCGCCAGTTTGAAGCGCAGCCACAGGGCGCCGTCGGGCTCGGACGCGGTGAGGCGGTCAAGGTCGATGGGGCTGAATTGATTGGTGTAGCGAGCGGAGCGGATGTCGCTCAGTTGCAGATTGCCCTGATCGTCGAGCAACACCGACCAGCCACTGCCTTGCGCGGCCTGGGCCGGGAGCATGCAGAGCAAGGTCAGCAATGTGACGGTGAAGCTTATGGCAATCCTGAGCCAGCGCACGGCGAAATCCCTTCGTAGGTTGATGCCAGAATATAACGATGCGCGGCGGCGGAACAGCCCGGCGAGGAACGGTATCCCTCGCCGGATCTGAGGTACAGCTTATTCCTGGGTTTCGCCACGTTCACGGGCAATGGCGCGGTAGCCAATGTCCTTGCGGTAGAAGCAGCCTTCCCAGTCGATGGCCGCTGCCAGCTTGTAGGCTTGCTGCTGCGCTTCACTCACGCTTGCGCCCATTGCGGTGGCGCAGAGTACGCGACCACCGGCGGTGACGACGTTGTCATCTTTCAGCGCGGTGCCGGCGTGGAAGACTTTGCCTTCCAGTTTCGCCGCAGCATCGAGACCGTTGATCGCCGCGCCCTTGGCGTAGTCGCCCGGGTAGCCGCCAGCGGCCAGCACGATGCCGACGCTCGGGCGTGGATCCCACTGTGCTTCGACCTTGTCCAGCGCTTGCGCCAGCGCGGCTTCGACCAGCAGCACCAGGCTCGATTGCAGACGCAGCATCACCGGTTGGGTTTCCGGATCGCCGAAGCGGCAGTTGAACTCGATAACCTTCGGGTTACCGGCCTTGTCGATCATCAGACCGGCATAGAGGAAACCGGTGTAGACGTTGCCTTCCTCAGCCATGCCGCGCACGGTCGGCCAGATCACCAGATCCATCACGCGCTGGTGCACGTCGGCGGTGACCACCGGGGCAGGGGAGTAGGCACCCATGCCGCCAGTGTTCGGGCCGCTGTCGCCGTCGCCAACACGTTTGTGGTCCTGGCTGGTAGCCATCGGCAGCACATTCTTGCCGTCGACCATGACGATGAACGACGCTTCTTCGCCGTCGAGGAACTCTTCGATCACCACGCGCGAACCGGCATCACCGAAAGCATTGCCGGCGAGCATGTCGCGCACAGCGTCTTCGGCTTCGGCCAGGGTCATGGCGACGATCACGCCTTTACCGGCGGCCAGGCCATCGGCCTTGATCACGATCGGCGCGCCTTTTTCACGCAGATAAGCCAGAGCCGGCTCGATCTCGGTGAAGTTCTGGTAGTCGGCGGTCGGAATCTTGTGACGGGCGAGGAAATCCTTGGTGAAGGCTTTCGACCCTTCCAGTTGCGCGGCACCGGCGGTCGGACCGAAGCAGTCCAGACCACGGGAGCGGAACAGATCGACAACGCCAGCCACCAGCGGTACTTCCGGGCCGACGATGGTCAGGGAAACGTTTTTCTCGGCGAAGTCGGCCAGTTGCTCAAGGGCCAGCACGTCGATGGCGACGTTTTCGCACTTGGCTTCGATGGCGGTGCCAGCGTTGCCCGGTGCAACAAAAACCTTCTGCACACGCGGATCCTGAGCCACTTTCCAGGCCAGGGCGTGTTCACGGCCACCGCTGCCAATGATCAAAACATTCATTTCAAAAACCTCGGATGACGCTAATTCTGTTTTTAGAACCTAAAGCGCTTCACGCTGTAGGAGGTCGCAATGAAGTCGGTAGATGCAAGGCGGAGTCGACCTCGATGAGCGGAGTTGCCTTTTGGCAATGAGCATCATCGAGGTCGGCTCCAACGCAGCAGATGCCGGCTTCAGTGCGGCCGTCGACTGGTTAGTGACGGAAGTGGCGCATGCCGGTGAATACCATCGCGATGCCGGCTTCATCAGCAGCGGCAATCACTTCAGCATCACGCATCGAACCACCCGGCTGGATCACCGCAGTGATACCGACCTTGGCCGCGTTGTCCAGGCCGTCGCGGAACGGGAAGAACGCGTCCGATGCCATCACCGAACCGGCCACTTGCAGACCGGCGTGCTCAGCTTTGATCGCCGCGATACGCGCCGAGTTTACGCGGCTCATCTGGCCAGCGCCGACACCGATGGTCTGACGGTTCTTGGCGTAGACGATGGCGTTGGACTTAACGTACTTGGCAACTTTCCAGGCGAAGATCAGGTCGTGGATTTCCTGTTCGGTCGGCGCGCGCTTGGTCACGACTTTCAGGTCATCGGCGCTGATCATGCCAATGTCGCGGCTCTGTACCAGCAGGCCGCCGTTGACGCGCTTGTAATCCCACGCCGCAGCGCGGTCAGCCGACCACTCGCCGCAGGCCAGCAGGCGCACGTTGGCTTTCGCCGCAACAATGGCGCGGGCTTCTTCGCTGACGCTTGGAGCGATGATCACTTCAACGAACTGACGCTCGACGATCGCTTTGGCGGTCTCGGCATCCAGTTCACGGTTGAAGGCGATAATGCCGCCGAACGCCGACTCGGTGTCGGTGGCGTAAGCCAGTTCATAGGCCTGACGAATGCCGCCTTCAGCGTCCGGGCTCACCGCCACGCCGCACGGGTTGGCGTGCTTGACGATCACGCAGGCTGGTTTGACGAAGCTCTTCACGCATTCCAGTGCGGCGTCAGTGTCAGCCACGTTGTTGTACGACAGTTCTTTGCCTTGCAGTTGGGTCGCGGTGGCGATGCCGACTTCGGCAGGCTTGGCTTCCACGTAGAACGCCGCGCTCTGGTGCGGGTTCTCGCCGTAGCGCATTTCCTGAGCCTTGATGAACTGGCTGTTGAAGGTGCGCGGGAATTCGCTGCGGCCTTCAGTGCTCAGGGTTTCAGCCGCTTGATTCACGGTGCCCATGTAGTTGGCGATCATGCCGTCGTAGGCCGCGGTGTGTTCGAAGGCCTTGAGCATCAGGTCGAAACGCTGAGCGTAGGTCAGGCCACCGGCTTTCAGACCTTCGAGGACGCTGGCGTAATCGCTGGCATTCACCACGATGGCCACGTCTTTATGATTTTTCGCCGCCGAACGGACCATGGTCGGGCCGCCGATATCGATATTTTCGATGGCGGTCGGCAGGTCGCAGCCTGGCTTGTTGATGGTGGCTTCGAACGGGTAGAGGTTGACTGCAACCAGATCGATCGGCTTGATGCCGTGCTCGCTCATGATCGCGTCATCGATACCGCGACGACCGAGGATGCCGCCGTGGATTTTCGGGTGCAGGGTTTTCACCCGACCGTCCATCATCTCGGCGAAACCGGTGTAATCCGCGACTTCCACTGCGGCAACACCGTTGTCGCGCAGCAGCTTGAACGTCCCGCCGGTGGAGAGGATCTCGACGCCCAGAGCTTCGAGCTCCTTGGCGAATTCGAGGATCCCGGTCTTGTCGGAAACGCTGATCAAGGCGCGGCGGATCGGCAGGCGGGTAGTCTGGTCGGTCATTTCAATTTCCATCAAAAGCAAAGGAGTCAGCAAAAAAGGCGACCGTTTTTACGCGGGCGCCTTTCTGGTTTGATTGAATGCTTACAGCAAATCGTACTGCTTGAGTTTCTTGCGCAGCGTGCCTCGGTTGAGTCCGA
>Ga0247814_10000376_pt1 | contig 36170 bp, 29 predicted proteins | sample UWRJL179409R1_FD_179947 | JGI IMG/M metagenome (GOLD analysis project Ga0247814, IMG submission 179947) | Plant litter microbial communities from Arlington Agricultural Research Station in Wisconsin, United States - UWRJ-L179-409R-1 | ecosystem: Environmental > Terrestrial > Plant litter >... | reverse complement strand
TTTTCTTGGCTCCGGTAATGACGAACCTACGCGGATTCCTGACGGGAAATCTACATATAGGCGGCTCGTTTAATGCACCCCAACTTACCGGGGAAGCCGTGATCGATGGCGGACACATCGACGTGCCATATATCGGTGCTTCTTACGACCTGAAATTTAAACCCGGTAAAAAAGCCGTCATCTCCAGAAGTTTGATCGACTTTGGCGAAATCGAATTGCAGGATGAATTATACCATACGGCGAATTTGAAAGGTAACATCAAACACAAGGATTTTAAAAACTTGGAGATATATGCCGAAATAAAAGGGACTAATTTCCTTTTCTTCAACGCTACGAAAGAACAGAGCCCGTCGTTCTACGGTACCGCGGTAGCTACGGGAACAGCGGTGATCAAAGGCCCACTTGAAACCTTGGATATCAGTGCGGGTGTAAAGACAGAAAAAGGGACGCGTCTCTTTATCCCGATGACATCCGGACCGTCCGAAGCATCAGAAAACAGCTTTGTGATTTTTGTGGATAGTAAAGACACTACCGCGAAAGAAATTGTACGCGAAAAGAAATCCGTAGGTGGAATCCAATTGTTTATACAGGCCGAGGTAAACGAAAATGCCGAGGTACAAATTATATTTGATGAATTTAGCGGAGACGTGATCCGGAGCGTTGGGAAGGGCGATTTGAGGATTGAGCTCAACCGTTTGGGTGAACTTTCGATGTATGGTGATTATGAGGTAATCAAAGGCGACTATTTGTTCACGCTCAAAAACCTCATCAGCAAAAAACTGAAACTCGAACAAGGCGGAACCATTTATTGGAGCGGTGACCCGACACGTGCGAGGATTGATGCATCTGGATCCTATTCATTACGTACATCGCCGTCGCCACTATTTCCAGAAACGGCTTCATCCGAAACAGGAGGCGTAACCGGAACGGATAACTTCAAGGCCCGGATTCCGGTGGAAGTTATCGTGAATTTGGATGGCGAATTATTGGAACCACAAATTACGTTCGATATCCAATTCCCGACGGTAGATGAAAATACCCGTTCCAAACTCCAACAAGCCATCAGTACGGACGATGAGAAGAATAAACAGGCATTTGCATTATTGGTGTTGAGGCAATTCATCAGTTCCGGTACCGGAAGCGGTGATGCGGTAAACGTAGCCGGTGGCAATACGTTGGAAGTATTGTCGAACCAATTGAGCAACTGGGTGTCAAAACTCAGCGAAAGCTTTGATGCACGGGTCAACTATCGGAATAAAGACAATACGAATACCGGACAGGATCAAGTGGAATTGGCACTTTCTACCCAATTGTTTAACGACCGCGTTTCGGTGGATGGAAACTTTGGGGTTTCCACCTCAAAATCCACCACATCCAATGCCAATAACAGCGTGCTGGATTTAACGGTGGAAGTGAAAATTACGAATGACGGTAAGTTCCGAATCCGTGGATTCAACCGCTCCAATGATGCGAACATTATCCGTCCGTATCCATACACACAGGGTGTCGGTGTTTCATACCAAACGTCTTTTGATACTTGGAAAGAATTATTGGTGAACAAAAGAAAACTGCGGAAAGAACAAGCCGAAAGACAACGGAATATGCCACAGGCACCGACCGAAACGGATAAAAAAACACCGCCGTTCCAGGAATCCCCACCGGATAGTATCATTGAACCGCCAAAAGAAAAACTGATTAAGTATACGCCTTAACGAAGCAAAAACTATTTTTGTACCATGCTTCTAAAACTTCGTGTAGCCAATTATGCACTCATCCGTTCGCTTGAGGTGAATTTTGCCCGCGGGCTCAACATCATCACGGGAGAAACGGGTGCCGGTAAATCCATTTTATTGGGTGCGTTGGGTTTGTTGACGGGTAAAAGAGCAGAGGGAACCGCCGTTCAGCCTGACGAAAAATGTGTGATTGAAGGCGACTTTGAAATTTCTGAGTCATTAAAATCGTATTTCGAACAGGAGGATCTGGATTTCCAAAACCCATGCATCATCCGGCGAGAATTGTTGCCGGGTGGTAAATCGCGTGCATTTGTAAATGACACCCCGGTAAATTTGAAAGTGCTACAGGAATTGAGCACCCATTTAATCGATATCCATTCCCAGCACGAAGTATTTGCCCTGGCCGATCCGGAATTCCGTCTATCCGTCAGCGATGCATTTGGTGATTCCGAAGCCGATGCGTTGAAGTTTTCCGAGTTGTTTTCTACATGGCAATCTCTGAAATCGGAATGGAATGAACATACCGAACATACCGAACAATTACGTAAGGAAGCCGATTATTTGGGTTTCCGTATGACGGAGATTGACGAAAGTAAGTTGGAAGCGGGAGAAGAAGACCAGTTGGATTCCGAATTGAAAACATTGGCGCATGCCGAAGAGATTAAAGGCAGCCTCTACATCGCCACCGAAATTTTGGAAAATGGCGATGACAGCTTGTTGACTTTGACGAACCGTCTGTTGCAAACCGTACAAAAAGTATCCGAATACCACGAAAGGCTGCCGGAGCAGGTAACGCGTTTAAATTCTGTCAATATAGAATTAAAAGACATCGCCGCCGAAATAGAGGATATGCTTTCAGGCATTGAATTCAATCCCTCTCGACTGCAATTTGTGAATGACCGTCTGGCATTGATCCACAAACTGAAAAAGCTTCACGGAGCCACCGATTTGGCCGAACTCTTGCAGATGGGAGAAGCCATCCGCGAAAAGCTGAATACGCTGCAGGTATCGGACGAACGTTCAGCAGAATTGGAGAAACAGGTGGTTCAAGCGGAATATACGTTGGCTAAACTGGCGGATGTGTTACATAAAAAACGTCTGGCTGGGGCGGCAAAATTGCAGAAGCAAATCGGTGAGCATTTGGTTCGGCTTAATATGCCCCATGCACAGTTCGTGGTGAAGGTGGATAAGTTGCCTGAATATAACAGACGTGGTGCGGATCGCGTGTTATTTTTATTTTCTGCCAATCCCGGTGCCGAGCCGCAGGACATCAAAAAAATTGCCTCAGGCGGTGAGATGTCACGGGTGATGTTGGCCATCAAAACCGTCATCGCACGCCTCCGCAAATTACCTACATTAATTTTTGATGAAATAGATACCGGCATTTCCGGCAAAACGGCCGACCTCGCCGGTGAAATGATGCGCGAATTGTCGAAAGACGCACAACTGATGGCCATCACCCATTTACCGCAAATCGCATCCAAGGGAAATATCCATTTGAAAGTGGTGAAGGAAGTAAAAGGTTCCCGCACGGAAACCAATATCCAAACCCTGACGATGGACGAAAGGATAGAGGAAGTGGCTCGTATGCTCAGCGGCGATAGACTATTGCCGGAAGCGATGAATAATGCGAAGGCATTGCTGGGTGTGAATTAAATATAACACAGGAATGTCTATTTACTGTTATTTGTAGTTAGGCATGCAATACCACACAGCGTAGTTTAGTGTATTGTATTTAGTCTTTTTTTACATCCGGATTATTTTCTATTGGCTCGAGTTGTGGTAAATGGATATGAAATCTTACCGCTATCAATCGTAATATAATGACCGTAAGCGCAGCAATTATTTCTGTAATTTCGATCGGTAGGCTAAGGTATATGCAGCCAAAATAAACGCCTCCACCTGCTATGCAGGCAAGTGCGTATATGTCTTTTCGAAAAAGCAAAGGAACTTCATTCAATAAGATGTCTCTCACGACGCCTCCTGCAGAACCAGTAATTGTTCCCATCATAATGCATACCCAAAAAGGAAGCCCGGCATCAATACTTTTGGTGATACCAACTATGGTGAATAAACCAAGCCCGATTGTATCAAATATAAACAAGGCGTTTCCCCATTTGAATAGTTTCTCTTTGAAGAGTATGTTTACGATGAGGGCAAACCCTGTGGTTAGGAAATACTTGGCGTCAAGCATCCAGAATGGGGTAACATCTAACAATATATCCCTAAATGTTCCTCCTCCAATGGCGGTTACCAAACCGATAATGTAAGCACCGAACCAATCTATTTGTTTACCTGATGCTATCCTTATACCACTGATTGCAAATGCAAATGTGCCTAAGAGGTCTAAAATTACTGTGAAACTCATATTCAAAATATTTCTGTTTTTTTTACCTCAATTTACGAATGTCATAGAGCAATCTTTTCATTTATCTATTCCAGCGCATCTTTTATTAAAATTCTGATATTGTCAGCCCGACAAATTTTACAAGGTGTTTTAATGCCAATTCCTTATAATCGACATATATTTTTGTACTCCCAAATTAATTGGAGTACAATATTTTGGAAGGTTTTCTTTATCGTTTCTATTGCGTTATATCTGAAATATTTAAAATATGTTTTTTGTCATTAGACTGAATGCAAGTCCTTACTACCGCAAAGCAAATAAAACTGGATAGCCGCACACATGAACTACAAATATACAAAATAACGAAAGGCTTGTTTTTGTTACCTTTGCTTCAAATTATCAATAATAGTTCAGATGCCCCAGATCACGAAAGTAGAACTTCGCAATCTCAGAATAGAAGATTATACCGAACTCAAATCGTCGATGGTGGAAGCCTACAGCGAAATGGAAGGTTATTGGAAAGAACACCAGATTAAAACACTACTCGAAATTTTTCCCGAGGGGCAGCTCGTCATTCTGGTGGACGATAAAGTGGTGGGGTCGGCCCTGTCGCTTATCGTAACCAACGAACAGGTACTCGAGAACCATTCATATACCGATATTACAGGGAATTATACGTTTTCGACGCATAATCCGTCAGGCGATGTTTTATATGGTATCGACGTTTTTATCCATCCGGACTACCGTGGGCTCAGGCTGGGTCGCCGGTTGTACGATTCGAGAAAAGAACTCTGCGAACAATTAAACCTTTCTGCTATCGTATTCGCCGGGCGGATTCCAAAGTACACCGAGCATGCGTCGAATATTACCCCCAAGGTTTACATAGAAAAAGTTCGTCTGAAAGAGTTGTATGATCCCGTATTGTCGTTCCAGCTCAGCAACGACTTCCACGTGATCCGTGTCATGAAAAACTATCTGGTGGGCGATGCCGCGTCACAGGACTATGCCGTGTTATTGGAGTGGAACAACATCTATTACGATAAAAGCCCGAAATTGATAAACGTTCGCAAAAGTGTTATAAGGCTCGGGTTAGTGCAATGGCAGATGAGGCCGCTGGCCAATTTAGAAGCGCTTTTTGAACAAAGCGAATTCTTTATTGATGTAGTCTCCGGTTACGGGAGCGATTTTGCACTTTTTCCAGAGCTGTTTATTGCGCCGTTAATGGCGGATTTCAACCACATGTCCGAATCGGATGCCATCCGTGAAATTGCCCGTTACTGCGAACCCATCCGAAAACGTTTCCAAGAATTTGCCATCTCATATAACATCAACATCATTACGGGCAGCATGCCTTACATGGAAAACGGGAACCTATATAATGTAGGCTTCTTGTGCAAACGTGACGGAACTTATGAGATGTACACGAAAGTACATATCACACCGAATGAAGTCCAATATTGGGGTATGAAAGGTGGCTCTGCAATAAAAACCTTTGATACCGATTGCGGAAAAATTGGCATCATGATATGTTACGATGTAGAATTTCCGGAATTGTCCAGGTTGATGGCCGATGAAGGAATGGACATCCTTTTCGTACCGTTTTTGACCGATACGCAGAATGGTTATACGCGCGTGAAGCACTGTGCCCAAGCGCGGGCTATCGAAAATGAATGTTATGTTGCCATTGCCGGTTGTGTGGGAAACCTTCCGAAGGTAAATAATATGGATATCCAATATGCGCAAACCGCAGTATTTACGCCGTCGGATTTTGCCTTTCCGAGTAATGGCATCAAAGCCGAGGCCACGCCAAATACCGAGATGACCCTAATCGTTGATGTTGATTTGGACCTGTTGAAAAAGTTGCACGAACACGGAAGCGTGAGAATATTAAAAGACCGCAGACACGACTTGTATAAAATCAGCAAGCTACAGTAGGGATTATCATCAGGATGGAACGAGGTTACAGTGTGTTGGTCGGTTAGTTTTATAGTCCTTTTTTACCTTCTAGCCAATAACCCTGCGAGTAGATGTTTCCCTGCTTTTTGTCTTTCAAAACTTTTCTGAAAGTCTGAACGGATTTGACATTTCCGACTAATGCAAAATTTGCGGTGTTCCACTCGTCAGTTTGAAACAAAGGCAAATTACTTATCCATTTTTCATTTCTGGAATTGTTTTTTGGAAATGTGTTGTAATTTTCCAATCCTAAAAGTTCCGGAACACTTTTATTTTTTTCATCCAATTCAAAATAAAATTGAAATTGGTGATTGTTCTTTTTCAATAACGGTAAAAGGGCTAACGCAACGCCTAATGACGTTTCATCGCCAAAAAAGAATTGTTGTTTTACGTTTTTGTCGTACATTTTTTTTCCTCGCGGAGGACTGATAAACAATTCATCATTTGTTTGCAGTGCGTCAATGTATTTGCTTCCAATTCCATTGCCGTGGATGTGAAAAATAATTTCAAAAATTCCTTTTTCCTTATCGTGATCAGCAACGGTGTAATTCCTGAATTCTGTTTCGCTCACCCGCACAACATTGGCGTAACCAATCCGAAAACTCCATTTTGATATGTCGCCTTGAAAACGGATTTTCTTTATTTGTGGACTGATGTAGGAAGTTTCTAAAACTTTCACATTGGGCCGCATTGTATTTCCGAATAAACTGCTCACCCATTTTGGTATGCTTGAAATCATTGTTTAATACATTAAAATTTAATGCAAAGGAACAACGAATGGTTATGTCAAATAAGACAAGAAAAAGGTAGATATTGGACTATTCAAGGTTTTTGTTTCGGAAAGCCAAAGCGGTCATTCCGGCAACTTTGGTAAACAATCGGGAAAAATAAGGATAATCGTCATAACCTAATTCCGTCGCAATTTCTTTTACCGATTTGTCAGAATGATAAAGCAAGCGCTTGGCCTCTAAAATTATTCGTTGTTGTATGTGATGTGAAACAGAATGCCCTGTGGCATTTTTAACACATTCGTTTAGGTAGGGCGAAGAAATATTTAACTGCTGTGCGTATTCGGTCGGACTCTTGGCTGTAATAAAATTCCGTTCTAATAATTCTTTAAACGCTTTGGTGATGATTTCAAATCTTGAAAGTTTGTCCAATGGTTTTGATTGGACTAAATACTGTGAAATGACAAGCCCGATTAACGTATTGCAACTTCCGTTAAGTAACGAATGATATAATTTTTCATTTTTTCGTTCTGATAATTTTGTGCAGAGCGATACGGCTTCGGAAATGATAGAAAATGCTTCTTGTTTTAGCGGCAAAGGTTTTGCGGGTGCAATTTGTTCCAATAAGTGCAAATATTCCGCGTTTAAATTTTCGTTACTCATGGCCCAAATGCTCGCAGTTGCGTTTTTGAACGACAGGGTTCTGTGTACCTGGTTTTGATGAATAAAAATGACCGATCCTGGTTTGATCGTGTGTTTCTGAAAGTCAATTTCAATGGTTGTCGTCCCTTTTTCCTGCAAGAAAAACAAATGATATTCGTCCCGGTGCGACTGTTTAATGTTGTCAAACCCCTCCAGTTGCTCATATAAATGAAAATCCTCCTTCGTCATCCTTCCTACGAAAATACCAGTGCCGAAATCGGCTATCATAGGATTGACAGGTATGGAATTTGATTTTTTCGGCATGGCTTACAAATTTACAAATAATGCTCTGGATGTGCATGTAGGCGTTGTCAAGTGATGTCTGACCGGTGGTGTGTTGGTATTACCTAAAAGATTCCGTGGTTAGCGAAGCGGCGGATTAGAATTCGTGTCTGTCAAGGATTAAAGATAAAACATTTTTAGGAAGACAAACAATTGTTTACTTGACGGTTGCCGCCGTTTTGCAAAACCGCTGTTATGGGCTGGCGTTCTTTTCATTCGGGTGAGTTTTTTAACTTTTGAACTAATTTCATTTTAAGTTCTTTGTCGTTTCTATTACTCAAAAAATAGTCTCTATCAAACTGGGGTTTCTGTTCATATCGTCCTGCCAATATATAATTCAGCTTTGATAATGCCATAGATTTCACAAGTCCACTTTCGTCTTTTAAATAGTCAAATAACATTTCAATACTCTCTTCATTTTTCAGATCGGTTACTTGGTCAAAATGAGCTTCACGCATACTTTCTGATGCATGCTCTTTAAGTTGTCTTAATAGTTGAGAATACAATTCATCTTTATTAATGCGCCAAATTGCCTGTCCGATTATTAACAGCCAACTTAAGTCAGTATTGCTTTTTAATTGTTCGTATAAAATCGGCAGGGCATCTATATCATTTAAAATTCCAGACGCTTGAAAAAGGTGGGCTTGTCTTAAATTCAAGTTTTGGCGAATCAATCTTTTAGCTATTTCTTTTTCCTTTGTTGTCATAGAAATAAAGAAATACGTGTCAACTTCACCCCTTGAAAGTCCATAAGCATTAATGAAATGATTATAGTAAAAGTCTTTAAAAGCTGTAGAGAAGGAATTTGAATTTGGTTCAATGTCAATAAAATATTGTGTTGGCTTAGACAATGTTGGCTCAGCTTTTTCACTTTTATTTCCAAAAATATTTTTAAAAAGTCCCATTTAATTCTGGCTGTTTATAGTCTGTTTATGGTGTTTTCTACGCTTGCCCATAATTCATTCATATCCACACATAGTTACGCAAAGCATACCACATCCGGATGCATAGGCGCAACTCGTATAGGGTTTATCTCCCATAAATGTACAACCGCAACCCAAAAGTTCCAAATGATCAATGACAAACCAAAAATCCATTTCATTCCTATCTTTGCAGCATGACACAAGGAATCATTCAGCGTCCATTGATATTGGTTTGTAACGACGACGGCGTTTTTGCGCCCGGCATCAAGGCACTCACGGAAGTAATGCTGGAATTGGGCGACGTCATCGTGGTGGCGCCAGATTCTCCACAATCAGGTATGGGACACGCCATCACCATCAGCGATACCATAAAGATCAGCGATATGTCCAAGGAAGTGAGCTATCTAAAGTTCAGTTGTTCGGGTACACCGGTGGATTGTGTGAAAATAGGGGTAAACCGTTTAGCACCGCGCCGTCCGGATATGGTGGTGTCGGGCATCAACCATGGTTCCAATTCTTCCATCAACGTCATTTACAGCGGAACCATGTCGGCCGCTGTGGAAGGGGCCGTGATCGGTATTCCGTCCATCGGTTTTTCCTTGTCCGATTATTCGTACGATGCCGATTTTGAAGTGTGTAAGCCTTTCATCAAACAAATTGCGGAAGATGTGCTACAGAACAGTTTACCCAAAGGCGTATGCCTGAACGTAAACATCCCGAAAACAAAAGAGATCAAAGGAATCAAAGTGGCGCGCCAAGCCAAGGCTTTCTGGGACGAAGAGTTGGACCAACGGCAGGATCCGCGAGGCGGCACCTATTTTTGGCTTACCGGCGTTTTCAAAAATCCGGACGAAGGTCAGGATACGGATGAATTTGCACTCGCGCAGGATTTTATTTCCGTGGTGCCCACACAATTTGACTTAACCGCCTACGAGCAATTAAATACACTAAAACAACGTCTGGATTATGTTGGAGAAACTCAAAAGGGATAATTTTTGGTTCGGGTTCATCATGGGGTTGATTATTCCCGTGGTAGTTTTTAGCATCGCATATGTGATTGACGACTATTTTTCAAAGATGAAGGAAGTGTCCACCATCGTGCAAGATTCCACCAAATATATCATCGGCGTATTTTTTAATTTAATCCTGTTCCGCATCTATATGGTCAACTGGCGGATGGATAGGACAGGCCGCGGGCTTTTGGCTATCACGTTTGTGTTTGCCATCGGTTATGTCATTCTTTTTCAGGTAATGGGCAAAAAATTCTTATTGTTATAATTTGAAGTATTATATCATTACCGGTGAAAGTTCGGGCGATTTACATGCGTCCAATCTCGTAAAAAGTCTACGGGAAGTAGATGCACATGCCGAATTTCGTGCCTGGGGCGGCGAACACCTGTCGTCGGTAGGTGTGGAGCCCGTGAAGCATATCCGCGATTTGGCTTTCATGGGCTTTGTGGAAGTGTTGGCCAATATCCGCACCATTTATAAAAATATAACATTCTGTAAAAAAGATATTCTTGCTTTCAAACCCGATGTATTGGTGTTGGTGGACTATCCGGGGTTCAACATGCGCATTGCCGAATGGGCAAAGGAACAAGGCATCCGGGTCGCATATTATATTGCGCCACAGGTTTGGGCCTGGAAACAAAAACGCGCCTATACTTTAGGAAAAATCACGGATTTGATCGTGGGTATCTTGCCGTTTGAACAGGAGTTTTACAAGAAGTTTGATGTTCATATTGAGTATGTCGGACATCCATTGCTGGATGCACTTTCCGACCATTCGGATGTGGTGGTCAATCCGCGTCGCGTAGCCATTTTGCCGGGTAGCCGTAAGATGGAAATCAAAAATATGTTGCCGGTGATGTTGGAAACCGCAGCCCGTTTTCCAAACTTGGATTTTGTAATTGCCGGTGCATCTTCCATTGACCGTTCGTATTATGAACAGTTCATGGGAAAACATAATATTCCCATCGAGTTCGGACGTACTTACCAAATTTTGGCGGGTTCGGCTGCCGCATTGGTTACTTCGGGTACGGCTACTTTGGAAACGGGCATGTTAGGTATTCCGCAGGCCGTTTGTTATAGAGGAAATAAAATATCATACCTGTTGGTTCGCCAACTCATCAAGGTGAAGTATATTTCGTTGGTAAATTTGATTTTGGATCGTCTACTCGTGCATGAATTCATCCAACACGATTTAACGGCGGATAAATTAACTGCCGAACTGAATGACTTGCTATACAATGCATCCAGAAGGGCCGAATTGAAGCAAGGTTATGTGGAATTAAAAGAAAAATTGGGCGGAACGGGTGCATCCAAACGTGTTGCCGAGCTAATTTACAGCCATTTTAAATAAATTTTGTCTTTTTCTGTTTTTACCTATTTTCAATGGTTTCGGCTATTATATGCAATGGTTTACCATTCAAACCAGTCATTTTATCATTTGATAAAGCAATAAAACTGTCATTGTTGGGCCAATCCTACTGAATTAATTTTACACCAGAGTTTAAGCCTTTATTAAAGGTGTGCAAAGTTTCTCATAGGTAAAAAACAAAAAGGTCCCGATATCAGGACCTTTTTGTTTTGTATATACATTGTTTATTTTGAACCGATCATCTTTATATCAAAGGCAGGTACACTGATTGTTTTTTTAGTGCTTTCCCTAAATGTATTTTTCCACACGATCAATAAATCGGTGAATTGCATATCGACGGTTGTGGCCGGAATACGATAGTCCAGCGTGAATTTGTCTTCGCCTCCTTTTTCCAGCAGGGTGGGTTTCATACCTAAGTTGAACACGGCAAATTCCTGCCCCGAAGGAATACGACATAAAGCCTTTGCCGGATCTACGATACCGATTTGGTCGCCGTTATAGATGCATGTAAATTTAACGATGGTGGCTTTGGTTTCTTTGTTCGCCACATCTAACTTAACGGAGAACGGACCGGCCGTGAAGCTTGTAGTGGCTGCCGGAATTTTAAAATCGGGCGCTTCTGCATTCGTGCCTACGGCATCCACTTCATATAGTCCGTTCAATTGTACACGATACGAATCGGTGCGGTAATCATTTTTGGATGAGACGATGACGGTACGCCCCGATGTTTCATACGGTCTTACCACAAATATTTTATCCTTCGTAGGTTTTACTTCTCCAAATGAATACGTAAAAATAGATTCTGCGGGATAATAGATGAGGAAATTGGCGCCCTTGTTTTGGACACGGAGTTTGAATTTCGAATAATCTACCTGTGATACGGCATCCAAAATGTAAATTTTAGATTGGTCACTGTCCCATTCGGCAGGCGTATACATAACCGTTTTAGCCTTAATCTGGGAGAATGCGGAAGCGCTAAACAAGGACAAGAAAGCAGCCAAGTATAATTTTTTCATGAGTCTAATATTTTCACTAAAATATAAATTACCCATCCAAAAACCATGCTTAACTTATTATTTCCCTTCCGGGGCACCGGAAGGTGTAGGTCTTTTATCGCGTAACTGTTGCATCAACATCTTATTGAATGCGCGCTCCACCATTTTGAGTTCCAATACTTTTTTTATGGGAATCAATTTTTTATAAGAATCCAACTGCGCTTTTTTCAGATCTAGCATTTGTTGCTCCACCACCAGTTCATCATATAATACTTTTTCGACTTCCGCGTCCGTTATTTGCTGGTAGGAATGCTTAATTTTCCGCATCATGCCACGGTGGTTGTGACGAAAAGTTTCTTCTTTTCTCAAATCTTCCTCATACACCGGAAAGAAACGTTTGTTTTCTCCTTCGGATAAGGACAGGTGTTCCCGTACGTAAGCCAACTTCATCTGCAGAATTTTTTCACGCTCTTCCTTTTTATCTCCTTTTCCTTCCGGTCCTTGTGCCTGTGAAGACAAACCCATAGCGGCAAATAATAGGATAATGGCCCATGTTTTCATGATCGTGATGTTATATTTCTTCATATTCTTCATCCAATAAATATTCTACGATGGCGTCGTGGTCCAATTCTTTCGATTCAATCTTCTGGGTCTCCGAGTTGGAAGCCAGGTTGCCACTATCCTTCATGTTCAGGTTGGGTTGGCCGGTTTGTTGGGAAACGGCATTGCCCGGATTATCCGTATGGTTGAGTGGAGCAAAAAATACCACCGCCATACAGACGGCAATAGCCGCAGTACCGGAAAATATCCATACGAACTGGCGTGGAATTCCCTTTTTACGAGAAGAGATATGTTCGGATACCTTCCCGGCCATTTCATTCACGTAATCATCCGAAACGTGGAGCTTCCCAGATTTTTTGTAGCGGTTATATTTTTCTTCAAAAGACATATTCGTGTATGCTTACTGTGTTTGACATTTTTTTCGCTTGTTGGTTTAATCGGGTTGCAGCAAGGCCTCTATTTTTTTTGTGGCAATGTGGTACGATGCTTTCAACGCACCTACGCTGGTTCCCGTAATTTCTGCTATCTCTTCGTAGGTCATGTCTTCATAAAACTTCATGTTGAAAACCAACCGTTGTTTATCGGGCAGTGATAAAATCGCCTGTTTGAATTTCTTTTCGCCGGCTTCGTAATCCACCGCGGAATCGGCCTCCAATTTTTCGTTCAGATAGGTTTCTTGGCTTTGGAAAGGGATAAAAAGAAAACGGCGTTTTCTGTTGATGAACGTGATACTTTCGTTGCTGGCAATCCGGAAAAGCCAAGTTCCCAGTGCTGCATCTTCCCTAAAGTTGGGCAAACCTTTCCAGGCCTTGATGAATACGTTCTGCAATACATCGTCCGTGTCGTAGGCGTCGATCACCATACGGCGGATTAATCGGTAGAGCGGGGGTGTATGTTTGCGGACGATAAGGTTGAACGCGTAGTTTGTACGGGCGTCGTCGCGAAACATATCCACCAATTCTTTATCCGAATATACTGCTGAGGTTTGTGAATCCAACCGACCGTATTTTTCTGTTTGACCAAGATGGATAAAAAAGGTTTAATCCAGGCATTAAAATTAATTCTTTTTGCAGTGGATTTATTTACTTTGTTGAAAATTACACACTCAATGAAAAAATCACTTCTAAGCGTTTTAGCCGCTTCTACATTAGTTATGTTTATGTCTGCCTGCGGACCTAAAACCGAAACCGTAAAAACGGATGGCGCACAAGATGCGGCCAAGGTTGATTCTACGGCCAAGGAATATGTAGTTTCTTCCGACGAGACGATATTGGAATGGAAAGCTACCGAAAAAGTAGGCGGCGGCCATAATGGTTCCATCAAGGTGAGCGGCGGCACGTTAAACGTGGTGGCCAATGAATTGAAAGCCGGCAAATTCGAAATTGATATGAACAGCATCGCGGTAAGTGATTTGACCGATCCTCAGAAAAACGCCAAATTGGTAGGTCACCTGAAAGCGGACGATTTCTTCTCCGTGGAAAAATTTGCGACTTCAACATTCGAAATTACGGCGGTTGAAAAAGGTGCTACGGCCGATTCAGCCAAAGTACAGGGTAACTTGACGATCAAGGATATCACCAAAAATATCACCATTCCTGCCAAGGTATCCATAGATTCTGCCAAAGCGGACGTTTGGGCCACTTTCTCCATCGACCGTACGGAATGGAAAATTGAATATAAATCAGGCAAAATCTTCCCTAAACTGGGTGACGAAGCCATCAACGATGCCATTGAATTCAAATTGACTTTGAAAGCAACAAAAAAATAATCTCCATCGATTTATTTTATAAGCCGGTTCCATTCAGGAATCGGCTTTTTGTTTTTTGTGGTGTATACTTGTATCAACATACCATAAACCTGACGCTTTATGTTACAGCGGTTAAAAGACCCAAAAATACTCATCATCATCGTGGCCTCGTTGGGGTATTTTGTAGATATATACGATCTCATCCTCTTCAATGTGGTGAAAAAGGCGAGTCTCATGTCCATCGGAATTCCGGAAGACCAGATCAAGGATTGGGAAATCTATTTATTTAACTGGCAGATGGGCGGTATGCTGGTGGGAGGCATTTTATGGGGAGTCCTGGGGGATACGCGTGGTCGTCTGAAGGTGCTTTTCGGTTCCATCCTGATGTATTCATTGGCCAATATTGCCAATGCTTATGTGTGGGATACCACTTCTTATGCGGCCGTCAGGTTTATTGCGGGTGTAGGTTTGGCGGGAGAATTGGGGGCCGGAATTACGCTCGTGGCCGAAACCATGAAAAAGGAAGAGCGTGGTTACGGTACCATGGTGATTGTAACCTTTGGTGCATTGGGAGCGGTTTGTGCCGCACTGATCGGCGATTTTTTCTCGTGGAAAACGGCATATTGGGTAGGCGGAATCATGGGTTTGGCTTTGTTGGCCATGCGTGTGGGGACCATAGAGTCGGGTATGTTTAAAAATATTGAGCACAAACGTGTTTCAAAAGGCGATTTTCTGGGATTATTCATCAGCCGTAAGCGATTGTTTAAATACATCAACTGCATATTCTTGGGTTTACCGGTTTGGTTCGTGGTGGGTTTGGTGATCGCATTGAGCGAAAGTTATTTTACGCCACTGCTGCAAGTGGGCGAAAAAACATCCACGTTAAAAGCGGTGATGTATTGCTATATAGGCCTGTCTGCCGGAGATTTACTCTCGGGCCTGCTCAGTCAATGGTGGAAAAGCCGTTTAAAGGTCATCGTTTCCTATCTTGTATTTTCGGTAGCCGCAGTTTTCCTGTTTTTCTATACAACCCCAGGAAACGGGGCGACTTATTATTATTTCTCCTGCTTCATTTTAGGCATCGGCACCGGATATTGGGCATTGTTCGTAACCGTGGCGGCAGAGCAGTTTGGTACAAATATCCGTGCTACGGTCACCACCACGGTTCCCAATTTTGTACGTGGGGCGGTTATTCCCATCACCTTCGGATTTAAGTATTTGGTGGAAATGTCTGGTTTAGGACCCGTCGTTTGTGCATTGATCGTGGGGGCGATTTGTATCGGTCTCGCACTCATGTCGTCGTTCATGTTAAAAGAAACGTTCGGCAAAGATTTGGACTACGTCGAATAAATAAGTGGCTGTTCCGTGCAAAAAATGCACATTTGTGTCAGATATGAAAAACATCGTTACAAGATTCTTTTTACCGCTGGTTTCGGCGGTTGCGTTTTTGTTTCCGTCGAGCGCGGAAGCCCAAAGTTTATTGTGGAAAATCTCAGGCAAAGGACTGCCTCAGGAATCTTACCTGTTCGGCACAATCCACCTGATCCCGGCCAAAGATTTCTTTTTGCCCGGGGGGACAGATTCGTTGCTGTTGGCATCCAAGAAATTGGTCATCGAAATGGATATTTCGGATCCCACACTCCAAATGCGTTTGATGGGTTCCATGATGTTGGATTCGGGTAAAACACTGGCCAGTTTGTATACGCCCAAGGAGTATGATTACTTGGTGAAAAAGCTGGAAAAGGATTACGGAATACCGATGGCTATGTTGGGCAACATGAAGCCGATTCTTGTTCAGCAAAGTTTGATGATGAAACAGATGATGGGCGGCGATTTTAAATCGTATGAGAAAGAATTTATGTCCAAAGTGGAAGGGAAAGACATTCCTATTGTAGGCTTGGAAACTTTGGAGGACCAATTGGGCGCACTAAATTCCATGCCTTTGGAAGAGCAGGCGAAAGGTTTGCTGAAAGCGGTGAAAAATCCGAAAGAAGGCGAAAAATCGTTAGGTAAACTGATCGAAAAATACAAAAAACAGGATATCGACGGATTGTACAATTCCATCAACGGCGAGGGAGAAGACCTGAAAAAATACGAGGAAGACCTGTTGGCGAACCGGAATAAAAATTGGATTCCCAAAATTGCCGAAATGGCGGGTAAGGAACGAATCTTTGTCGCGGTAGGGGCCGCTCATTTGGGAGGGGAAACAGGTGTGATAAACCTGTTGCGCAAGGAAGGCTACACGGTAGAGCCTGTTTTAACCAAAAATTAAGCCCCAAAAAGGCGGGTTGCGCCCGTTTTTTGCTTACTTTCGCCCAATTTTTATATACAGGTTATGGCAGATTTCTCAGAAAAATTTTCAACGGAAGGGTTCACCTTCGACGACGTACTGGTAGTACCGGCTTATTCTGAAATTCTGCCGCATGAAGTCAACGTTTCATCGCGCTTCTCCAGAAACATCTTATTGAACGTGCCGGTAGTATCCGCCGCCATGGATACGGTAACCGAAAGCGAAATGGCGATTGCCATTGCCCGCGAAGGTGGAATTGGCGTATTGCACAAAAATATGACCATCGCCGAGCAGGCGCTCATGGTCCGCAAGGTAAAACGAGCGGAAAGCGGGATGATCCTGGATCCAGTAACCTTGTTGGTGGATAGTTTGGTAAGCGACGCGTTGGACATGATGCGGGAATATAAAATCGGCGGAATCCCGGTAACGGATACCGACGGCTATCTCGTGGGAATCGTCACCAACCGAGATTTGCGTTTCGAGAAAAACCTGAATCGTCCCATCACGGAAGTCATGACTTCCGAAAACCTGATCACGACGAAAGAAGCGCCCAACCTCCAAATGGCCGAAGAAATTCTTCAGGCCAGTAAAATCGAAAAATTGCCCGTGGTGGATGCATCCAACAAATTAATCGGGTTGATCACATACAAAGACATCATCAAAGCCAAATCAAAACCTTTGGCTTGTAAAGATACACTTGGCCGTTTGCGAGTAGCTGCGGCCATTGGTATTTCTAAGGATACCATAGAACGTGCGGATGCCTTGGTGAAAGCCGGTGTGGATGCCATGGTGGTAGATACCGCCCACGGACACAGCGTAGGCGTCATCAACATGGTGAGGGAACTGAAGATACGTTTCCCGAACGTAGATATTTTGGCCGGTAATATTGCTACGCCGGAAGCCGCATTGGCCTTGGCCGATGCCGGTGCCGACGGGGTGAAAGTGGGTATCGGGCCCGGTTCCATCTGTACTACGCGTGTGGTGGCCGGTGTAGGCGTTCCGCAGTTGACCGCCGTACTGACCATCGCCAATGCAGTGAAGGACCGTAATATTTCCGTGATTGCCGACGGTGGTATCCGCTTCTCGGGTGACATCGTGAAAGCGATCGTGGCCGGCGCGGATTGTATCATGGCCGGAAGCATGTTTGCCGGGACGGAAGAATCTCCGGGCGAAGCCGTGAATTTTGAAGGCCGTAAGTTTAAGACTTACCGTGGCATGGGCTCGTTGGAGGCTATGCAAAAAGGTTCGAAAGATCGTTATTTCCAAGCCGAAACCACCGACGCCAAAAAATTGGTGCCCGAAGGAATCGTAGGGCGTGTACCATACAAAGGCACAATGGCCGAAGTATTGTACCAGATGATGGGCGGTCTACGTGCGGGCATGGGTTATTCCGGTTCTGCCAGCATCGCCGATTTGAAAAAAGCAAAATTCGTACGGATCACAAATGCCGGCGTGATTGAAAGTCACCCGCACAATATCTTTATCACACAGGAAGCACCTAACTACAGTAAATCATCTAAATAGTAATTTAAATATCCCCCATTTTTGAATAATATAATCATGAAAAAAGGAATTTTATCTGCCTGGTTGATAGGCTCTACCGCGCTTCTTTTTGCACAAACCGCCGATCCGGTGGTGATGAAAGTTGGAAAAGAGGAAGTTCCCCTTTCTGAGTTTGAGGCCATTTTCCTGAAGAACCATCCGAAAGACCAACCCGTAACCAAAGCGGAACTGGATGAATATTCAGCCTTGTTCGTAAACTTTAAATTAAAGGTACAGGCCGCCAAATTGGCTGGGATAGATACCACCGGCGCATTCAGGAATGAATTCAACGGCTATAAAAAACAATTGGGCCAGCCTTACCTTAAGGACAAAGCTACCGAAGACCGTATGTTGGATGAGGTGCTGGAGCGCGTAAAAACCGATTTACGGGTAAGCCATATTTTGGTGAAGGCCAAAAACGATTGCATGTCCCCATCGGATACGGCGGAATTATACAAAAAAGCATTGGACATCAGAAAACGTCTGCTGAAAGGTGAAGCCTTTGAAAAAGTGGCTACGGAAGCATCCGAAGATTCTTATTCGAATAAATCGGGTGGAGATTTGGGTTGGTTTACTGGTTTGATGTGGTCTTATCCATTTGAATCTGCCGCCTATAATTTGAAGAAAGGCGGGTTGTCCATGCCCGTAAGAACGAACTTGGGATACCATATCGTTAAAGTGACGGATAGCCGTCCGGCACGTGGAGAAGTAAAGGCCGCACACATATTTGTGGCCTCGGCCGCTACACAAAATGCCGAAGAGAAAGCAAAGGCAGACGCGAAAATAAAAGAAGCTTATGCCGCTTTGAAGGCCGGTATGTCGTGGACAGATGCAGTCAACAAATATTCCGAAGATAAAACATCGATTACTGCAGGTGGCGAGTTGCCTACATTCGGAATCAATAAAATGGTTCAGGAGTTTGAAGACGAGGCTTTTGCATTGAAAAATGAAGGCGATTATTCAGCACCTTTTGCCACAAAATTTGGTTTCCACATCGTGAAACTGGTGAGCAAAACTGACAAGAAACCAGAAACTGCGCGCGAAGAGACACGTAAAGTGCTTCAGAAAAATGCAAGAAACAAAGTAATTGCCGAAGCATTCGTTCAAAATACCAAAAAAGAACTTTCCTATACTGAAAATACCGCGCTTATAGGCCGAATCAAGGCGATGGAAGCCGCATCTAAAAACAAAACGATCCGCTTGTCGGCATTGGATTCCGTTCCGGATGAAGTATTGTTCACTTTGGGAGGAAACTCATACAAAATATCTGAAGTCTCCGCGTTTATCAAAAGCAGGATGCCACGTGCCGGCGAAATCAATTATTGCAACTTAGAGACCAAGTATTTGAATCCATTCATCGAAACAAAAGCGTTGGAAATGGCGGAAAACAATTTGGAAAATAAATACCCGGACTACAAAGCCTTATTAAAGGAATACCGCGAAGGCATCATGATTTTTGACATGATGGACAAAAAGGTATGGAGCAAATCTGTAGAAGATACCACGGGCCTGAAATCATACTTTAACAATAACCGTGGCCAGTATATGTGGAAAAAACGTATCGCGGCATACCGTGTCATAGGCCCAGACTCCCTGACTTTGGAAAAAGTAAAGAAAGAGGCAGAGAAAGTGGTGTCCGGTAAAAAAACGGTGACTTATCTGACAGATAAATTCAACAAAAAAGAAACGGTAATCGTGGTAAACGAAGACCTGAAAGAGTTTGGTGAATCAGCAGAATTGGATGCTTTAGGCACCACGCCGAAATTAGGTAACGTGTCTAAATCGAAAGAAAACTGGTATTTCTATATCGTTTCAGGCGTGCGCGAACCGGAGCAAAAAGATTTGAAAAGTGCCAAAGGAATCGCCATTTCAGATTACCAAAATTACCTGGAGCAAGAATGGTTGAAAGAGTTGAAGGCTTCATATCCGGTAAGTGTGAACAAGGATGTAATGTATAAGTTGGCCAAATAAGCGAATGGTCGGACGTTTTTCCATAGCTTCGCTCATCATATTTTCGTTTTCATTTGCGGGATGTGGATCTTCCACGCCCAAGAATGTAGAAAAGAAAGTACTGGCGAGCGCAGGCGACAAAGTATTATACGAAGAAGACGTCAGATCATTGGTTCCTTATGGATTGATGCGAGAGGACAGTATACTGTTCGTCACGCGATATATCCAGAACTGGGCAGAAGAACAGTTATTCATCCAAGAAGCCGAAAAGGATTCCAAAATAAACATGGAGCAAATTGAGGAGCGGGTAGAAGAATATCGTCGTACCTTGATTTACTATGAACATGTGAGCAATGTGGTATCCACGGAAATGGATACCGCCGTAACGGAAGAGCAGCTGATGGCCTTTTATGAAGGCAATAAACCGAGTTTTGAGCTGAAGGATAATATATTGAAGGCCAAATATATAATCGCGCCAGCCACGGCCAAGAAAACGGATAAGGTAAAAAAACGTTTTTTTGCGTCGGACGAAAAGGATGATTTGCTGATGGAGTTCTGCCGCGATGAAGCTTACAGATGCCAATTGGACGATACCACCTGGATTTCGTTTGATGCTTTGGCCAAGGTAATCCCGATTGATCGCACGCAAAGCCCCGATATATTCCTACGGAACAAAAAATCGTTTGAAATAAGTGATACGGGGTTGGTTTACTGGGTAAAAATAGGAGACTATAAAATAAAAGAAAGCATATCTCCGTTTGAGTTCGTGCGCGATGAAATAAAACTCATCCTACTCAACCGTAGAAAGAAAGATTTTCTGGCCGCCTACAGAAAAAAGATATTCGACAAGGCGATAGAAAACAATAATGTAGAATTGAATTATCCATGATGAACCGTTTTTTATTAATCCTGATATGTGTACTTGCCGGGACCATTGCCAAGGCACAGAGTCCGATCGTTATCAACGAGGTCGTGGCAGTATTGGGCAATCGCATCGTGATGAGGTCAGATATTGAGGAACGTGTAGCCCAAATGCTGATCGAAGGATCGGGCAAAGACGACGCGGAAACCCGCTGTCGGGTTATTGAGGATAACCTGTTCCAAAAAATGCTGGTTTACCGTGCCGCAGTGGATAGCGTGGTGGTGGGTGAAGACCAAATCGAAGGTGAGTTACAGCGACGTATCGAGTATTTCATCAAACAGTTTCCATCGCAGGAAGCCATGGAAGAATATTTGGGTAAGACGATTCCCGAAATCAAAAAAGAATTCCGCGCGGCCATCGAAGAACAGTTGATGGTGCAGCAGATGCAGGAAAAAGTTACGGGCAGCATTAAGGTAACGCCGGGTGAGGTACGCGTTTTTTACGCTAAGCTTCCTAAAGACAGTTTACCCTATATTCCATCCGAGATTGAAGTGGCACAAATTGTGGTTAAGCCCAAAGTGTCCGAAGATGAAAAAAGAATCGTGCGGGATAAACTGAATAAAATCCGTAACGACATTTTACGAGGAAGCAGTTTTGCATTGAAGGCAAAAATAAATTCCATGGATAGGGCATCGGCGGAACAAGGCGGTGAACTGGGTTTGATGTCTCGCGATGAATTGGTACAAGAGTTTTCGGCGGTGGCATTCAGGTTAAAACCGGGTGAAATTTCCGAAATCGTCGAATCCGAATTTGGCTTCCACATCATTGAATTGGTTGAAAAAAGGGGAGAATTGGCCAATTTTCGTCATATCCTGCTGAAACCTGAAATTGGTGACGAAGAGTTTATGAAAGCACAAAAGAAAGCGGATAGTCTGTATTCCATCATAGGTAAAAACGACACGCTTACTTTCGAAAGGGTGGCGCAATTATTTTCTGATGATGAGGATACCAAATATAATGGCGGAAGGTTATTCAACTTTCAATCCGGTTCCGGAAAATTCAAAATAGACCAAATGGATATGTTTACATACCGAGAGGTGAGTGATTTGAATCCGGGTGATGTTTCCAAAACGCATATTTATGATACACCTACGGGTGGGAAAGCATTCCGCATCATGAAGTTGATTTCGCGTTCGCAGCCACACCAGGCCGATCTAAAGACGGATTATCAGATTATCCAAGCGGCTGCATTGGCCGAGAAACAAGGCGAAGCTGTTACCAAGTATATCAACAAAATGAAAGAAACGATGTACATCCAGATCAGTCCGGATTACAAAACGTGCAACTTTCAATATAACTGGGACGTGCCTGTAAAATAATTGACCCATGAATTACAATTCAGACAAGGAAGCCGTAGAAGGCTTAGTAAAAATATATGGTAACCTAAGAACCGAAATAGGGAAAGTGATCGTAGGCCAACGTGATGTGGTGGATGGCGTATTGATTTCCATTTTTTCTAACGGACACTGTTTGTTGGTGGGCGTTCCTGGCTTGGCCAAGACCTTGTTGGTGAATACCATTTCCGATGTACTCGGTTTATCGTTTAATCGCATCCAGTTTACGCCGGATTTGATGCCATCGGATATCACGGGTTCCGAAATTTTGGGCGAAAATAGGGTCTTTAAATTTATCAAAGGCCCCTTGTTCGCTAATATTATCTTGGCGGATGAGATCAACCGTACACCGCCCAAAACACAATCTGCCTTGTTGGAAGCCATGCAGGAAAAGTCCGTAACGGCCGCCGGCCAACGGTTCAAACTGGATTTACCATTCTTCGTATTGGCCACACAAAACCCGATTGAGCAGGAAGGAACTTATCCGCTGCCGGAAGCCCAATTGGACCGTTTCATGTTCAACCTGATTTTGGATTATCCATCCTTTGAGGAAGAATTGAACGTGGTGAAAAACACGACTACCGACAGAAGCACGACAGTCAATAAAATCGTCAGCGGCGAAGAAATCTTATTCTTCCAGCAATTGATCCGCCGTATTCCCGTGGCGGATAACGTATATGAATATTGTGTCAGGTTGGCCTCCAAAACGCGTCCGAACACACCATTGGCCCCACAGGTAATCAACGATTTCGTTTCATGGGGTGCCGGTCCGCGTGCATCGCAATACTTGGTTTCTGCCGCCAAAACACATGCTGCATTGAATGGTAAGTTTTCTCCGGATATAGAGGATGTAAAAGCAGTGGCATTCAATATCCTTCGTCATCGCGTGGTCAGGAATTATCGTGCTGAGGCGGAAGGGTATTCTATAGAGAAGATTATCACGGAATTGCTGTAAATTTTGTTTATTCGCATGGTGCAATTCTTAGGCATCATTTGATTTGTGGGTACTCATTTTGTGAGTAATTATTAGGGCGTAACCTAAATCGATACAGATTTAGTTAGCGACTTGCTCTTTCCTTTTCTAACTCGGCCATCATTATTTTTGCGCATGACACAAATTCTTCAATTGTTTCATCGCTGGCTGTTTTTATGTAAAATTCATTGTTTGATTCTTGGGCAAAAATAACAGGGTTGCTTAAGGTAATGTGGTATAAAACATTGGTATAAGTTATTTTGCCATAGTCAATCTGTAAGCTATCAGATGGGTTTTCTTTACGATAATTTTCTAACTCGGCTTCATATTCCCCATAAGTTATTTTATATATCTCATTGTTTTTTATATATACCTGTTGGGACGAAAATCCAATTTCCCCCGCGTGGATAGCATCAATAAAAACTAATTTTTTATTATAATAATATCCATTCACTTCTCCACTGCACTTTGACATTTCAGAATATGAATACACCGTTAATTTTGTAGACAGCATCAGCCAATCTATTTTTTTTGTGTATTTATCAATCTCTTTTGAAGTTAGCCCCTGTCCGTAAACCTTTGTTCCCAGCAGAAATAATATAATGAATATTCTCATTGGTTCAATAAAGGTTAGAATACCGTCTTCAAATCGAACAAGTCATCCACACCGATATAGTTATCCAAAATAAATCCTTCGGCATAATTGGCATGGATATATTGACCGAAATAGCGTGCACGGCCAGTAATGTTTTCCAGAAAATCCGGTTTTGAAATCAAGGTTTCCGGTTCTTGGCTGTTGGGATCGAAAAATTGCGATTTATGCGCTTTGTAGCTCGCTATTTTTTCATCCATTACGTTAGAAATATCCACCAGGAAGGTAGGCTCCAAATCATAGTATTGGATATAGTGATACACAGCCTTCGGACGCCAAGGTTCCTGCTCCACGCCGTTTTCTTCTGTTTCAATTTTCCTTAGTCCCGATAAAAAAGCGGCTTGTTTAACCAAAATTCCTCCTTTTCCATGGTCGGGATGGCGGTCTGTCGGTGCGTTGCACAACACGATTTCGGGTTTGTATTTCCTAATGGCTTGGATCACCAATCGCTGGTGTGCTTCATCGTTCACGAAAAAACCGTCCGCCATTTTTAGGTTCTCACGAATCTCGGCACCAATAATTTCAGCGGCGTCCTTTGCTTCCTGTAAGCGGATGTCAACCGTACCGCGTGTCCCCAATTCGCCCAAGGTTAAATCAATCAACCCTACTTTTTTCCCTTTTTTTACGTGGGATATCAATGTTCCGCCGCAGCCCAATTCAATATCATCCGGGTGGGCGCCGAACGCCAGTATGTCTAATTTTATCATCTCGTTGTACTATTCTTAAAGTAATGTATGGTATCATTTTCTGATTGTACCATATCAAAAAGAATTCCATGCGTGAGTTTGGGTGCCGAAATTCCATTGCCGATGGAAATATTCCCGGTAATAATCCGAGCCTCGTCCCACAGTTGTGTTTCAATAAATTGTTGCAGGGTTTTCGATCCGCCTTCGATGATGACAGACTGTATATTTTGCTCGTAAATCTTCAGCAACAGGCCTTGCGCATTACCGTGTTCTATTTTTAGGTAAGAAAGGTGGCGCTCTTTTTCTTCCCTTTCATTGTTGAAAATAATCGTGGGTTCACCATCAGAAAAAAGGTGGTGAGAACTGGGCAATGCCAACTTCGGGTCCCAAACAATCCGTACCGGATTTTTACCCGAGAACAATCTCGCATTCAGCCTGGGATTGTCCTTCAAGGCCGTGTTAAATCCAACCATTATGCCAGCTTCTTCCGTGCGCCATTGATGTACTTTTTGGTCGGTGAGTGATGATGTTATCTTCACTGGTTTATCATCAAACCCATCCATAAAACCATCTACGCTTTGTGCCCATTTTAATATAACAAACGGCCTTTTCTTACGGTGGAAGGTAAAGAAACGGTGGTTGAGTCCTTCGCCTTCGGTTTCTAAAATTCCGGTTTCAACTTTTACGCCGGCATCCAATAATTTCTGTATTCCACGACCCGAAACCGCCGGAAATGGATCTAAATTACAAACGACAACATGTGGAATTTTATGCTCCAAAATCAAATCCGCACAAGGCGGCGTTTTCCCGAAATGACTGCACGGCTCCAAATTTACATAGATGGTGGAGTAGGGAAGGAGTTCAGGCTGTTTACAATTTCTGACGGCCATCACTTCCGCGTGTGGTTGTCCATAGGCAGTATGAAAACCTTCACCGATGATTATTCCATCATGCACGATGACGGCACCCACCAAAGGATTTGGTGCCACGTTTCCCAAGCCGTTTGAGGCCAATTGGAAACATCGTTGCATCAAGTATTCGTGTGTCATTAAAGCAAAGGTAAGATTTTAACGTAGGCGTTAAACCACATCGGGGACATAAGAAAACATAAGATTAAATTCGGATGGCGCGTAAATATTGGATAAAACAGCTTTTCTAACATCTAATATCTAAAATCTAACATCTATCTTTGTATATGCTGCCCCACGGAAACACATTAAAAGACCTTTTCACCTACGCCGATACCAGATGGCAAGAAATGCCCGACGAATCGGAAAAGGAAACGATGAAACAGATTTTGGCCGAAGATTTATTCGGAACCGAAATGATGCACCTGCGCCAACCCGAACGCATCCGATTTACTGAGAGCCAGATGTTGACTTGGATGAAAGCGGTAAAGAAAATTGCAGCCGAAGAACCTATCCAGTACGTCACCGGAAAAGCCACTTTTTACGGCTTGGTTTTCGAGGTAAATCCATCGGTATTGATTCCCCGTCCCGAAACGGAAGAGTTGGTGGACATGGTGTTGAAGCAATACCCAGGCGATAATCATTTAAATGTCATCGATTTTTGTACAGGTAGCGGATGTATTCCCGTAACGTTAAAAAACAACAGGAAAAACTGGAATATAACAGCGACCGACGTGAGTCTGGAAGCTCTGTTTACCGCAAAAATAAATGCTACTAAATACGAAACCGAAATCCATTTTTTTGAGGGCGATTTATTGACAGAACAAGGAATTCCCGAAGGCCATTGGGATTTGATGATCTCGAATCCACCTTATGTGGCACAAAGCGAAGAATTGGGCATGTCGCCCAATGTATTAAAACACGAACCGCATCTGGCCTTGTTCGTGCCAGATGATGATGCCTTGAAATTCTACCGACGTTTGGCAGAAATAGCATCTGAAAGATTACTTCCCAACGGGAAATTATTTGCCGAATTAAACCCCATGTTTGCCAAAGAATGTGCGGAATTGTTTCAAATAAAAGGATTTGATATCAAGTTACATACTGATTTATCAGGAAAAATCCGTTTTCTGGAAACATCAAAATCGAACCTTGAATTTTAAAAATAATCCAGACCTTACATTTTTATATGCAAAAGAAAATCATGTTGCTCGGCAGCGGCGAATTGGGAAAAGAATTGGTAATATCGCTCAAACGTTTGGGGCAATACGTCATCGCGGTGGATAATTATGCCCACGCGCCCGCCATGCAAGTGGCCGACGAATTTGAAGTAATCGATATGTTGAACGGTGAAGCATTGGATTTCATCGTAGAAAAGCATCATCCGGATTTAATCGTACCGGAAGTGGAAGCCATCCGTACGGAGCGTTTTTACGAATACGAAAATCAGGGCAAAACGGTAGTTCCGTCCGCCAAAGCAGCCAACTTTACGATGAACCGGAAACTCATCCGCGATTTGGCAGCCAAGGATTTGGGATTGAAAACCGCATCTTACAGATATGCCACTACGCTAGAAAAATTTCAGGAATCCGTGAAAGAAATCGGAATCCCATGCGTGGTAAAACCATTGATGTCGTCCTCCGGAAAAGGGCAATCCGTCATCAAAACCGAAGCAGATATAACACAGGCATGGGAATATGCCATGGCCGGTAAACGCGGTGATATCGCCGAAGTGATCGTGGAAGAATTTATTTCGTTCCATACGGAAATTACCTTGCTCACGGTGACACAAAAAAACGGTGAAACATTATTCTGTCCGGCTATCGGCCACCGACAAGAAGCCGGTGACTACCGTGAAAGTTGGCAGCCATGCGTCGTAAGTGACGCACAATTTGCCGAGGCTTGTGCCATGGCCCAAAAAGTAACCGGTGCATTAACGGGCTACGGCATTTGGGGTGTCGAATTTTTTATCGGAGACGATGCCGTTTATTTTTCTGAATTATCCCCGCGTCCACACGATACGGGGATGGTTACCTTGGCGGGAACCCAAACATTTTCCGAGTTTGAATTACATGCACGCGCCATCTTGGGCATTCCTATTCCCAAATTAGAGTTGGAACGTCCGGGAGCCAGCGCCGTGTTGTTATATACCAGAGAAGAACAAATCGTCCCTAAATTCGAAGGAATTGAAAGCGCCATGGAGACCTGTTGTACCGATGTACGTATTTTTGGTAAACCTTTCACCAGAAAAAACCGTAGAATGGGAGTGGTGCTGGCTTGGGGCGAAAAAGGCGATTCCGTGGATGCCATCAAACAAAAAGCCATCGAAACGGCCGAAAAAATTTCAATGAAATAAATTCAATTGAACGTTATTGTCCTAATATCTAACATCTAATGTCTATTTAACCATGTGCGGAATAGTTTGCGTATTCGACCTAAAAAATAAAGCGGAAATTATCCGTCCCCAAGTATTGGAAATGGCAAAAAAAATTCGCCACCGCGGCCCGGATTGGTCGGGCGTGTATAGCGACGAAAAAGTATTTTTTGCACACGAACGCTTGGCCATCGTCGATCCGCAATCGGGCCGCCAACCATTGCTCAGTCAAGACGGGAATTTAATTTTGGCTGTCAACGGAGAGATATACAACCACCAGGAACTACGTAAAGAACATTCAGATTATACCTATCTCACACATTCCGATTGTGAAGTCATCCTGCCGTTATATAAAAAGAAAGGCAAAGAATTTTTAGAGGATTTGAACGGCATTTTTGCTTTCGCTTTATACGATAAGGAAAACGATGCCTATTTGATTGCGCGTGATCATATGGGTATTATTCCGCTGTACATGGGTTGGGATAAATCGGGCAATTTCTACGTGGCTTCCGAGTTGAAATCGTTAGAAGGCGTCTGCAATAAGATCCAGGAATTTTTACCCGGACATTTTCTATACAGCAAAGACGGGTATGAACTACAACGCTGGTACAAACGTGATTGGGAAGATTTCGGCCACGTAAAAAATAACGAAACCCATATCTCCGAAATTCGCCAAGGCTTGGAAGAAGCCGTGCATCGTCAATTGATGAGCGACGTGCCTTACGGCGTGTTACTGTCCGGCGGATTGGATTCATCGGTCATTGCCGCCATCACCAAAAAATTTGCCGCGAAAAGAATTGAATCCGGAGACGAAGAACAGGCTTGGTATCCGCAGTTACATTCATTTGCCGTTGGTTTACAAGGCTCGCCGGATTTGATTGCCGCACGCAAGGCCGCCGATTATATAGGCTCCGTACACCACGAAATTAATTTTACCATACAGGAAGGTTTGGATGCCATCCGCGATGTCATTTATCATCTGGAGACTTACGACGTAACCACCATCCGTGCCTCCACCCCAATGTACTTGTTGGCCCGTGTCATCAAATCCATGGGAATTAAAATGGTATTGTCCGGCGAAGGTTCCGACGAACTTTTCGGTGGATATTTATACTTTCACAAAGCGCCAAGTGCCCAAGCCTTCCACGAAGAAACCGTACGCAAACTAGGCAAGCTACATTTATACGATTGCTTACGCGCCAACAAATCACTCGCCGCTTGGGGAATCGAGGGCCGTGTACCGTTTCTCGACAAAGAATTTATGGATATCGCCATGCGCCAAAATCCGGCCGATAAAATGATCAAGGACGGCCGCATGGAAAAATGGATGGTACGCAAAGCCTTCGAAGATTACCTGCCAGAAAGCATTGCCTGGCGCCAGAAAGAACAATTCAGCGACGGCGTAGGTTACAGTTGGATCGATACCCTAAAGGAAGTGGCACAGAATGAAGTAAGCGACGAACAATTGGCCAATGCCAAATTCCGTTTTCCGGTTAATCCACCCATGTCCAAAGAAGAGTACCGTTACCGGACCATCTTCAGCGAACATTTTCCGAGTGACCAAGCCGCGGCCTGCGTACCTTCAGTACCTTCGGTTGCATGTAGTTCTCCCGTGGCCTTGGAATGGGATGCCGCCTTCAAAAATATGAACGATCCATCCGGTAGGGCAGTAAGGACGGTGCATAACGATGCCTTAAATCCCTCCGTTTATAAGGTTTAAATCTCAAAAAGCTTAGGTATTATGGCGCATGAAACGGGCTTCTACGGGCTCCGCTTCGCTACGGCTTCCCGCCCTCCGGCTTCCTACGGGCAGGAGAGCTAAACCCTACGTATCCCTTGCGCGAAGATATTTTTAAAATGGCGAAGGATGCCTTAAATTAAACAGGATGTTTTTTTTCTTTTATTTGCAAGGAGAATCTTAACCAATTATACATGCAGCCTAACTTATACCCCAAGGGCCCTATAGATGTTCCTTTAGAAATAACCAATCCCAGCAAATCCTTCAAAAAACATATTTTGATCGCCTCGGCATCACTAATATTGTTTATGGCCATTTATATAGGGCTTTCCGGTTGGTTCCTGTATAAATCCTATCAGCTGCTTGCCAATACTTTTACCGGCGGAAGAGACGGTTTCCTGAGTTTTATAGGAGGGGCATTGTTAGGTTTTCTGGGTATTTTTATGGTAAAGGCTTTATTCTTCCGTACCAAAAATGAGAAAGATAATTCCATAGAAATCACAAAAGAAGATGAACCGCAACTGTTCAATTTCATTAATAAAATTGCCGATGAGGTAAAGGCACCGCGACCGCATAAAATCTTTCTCTCAAACCGTGTGAATGCTGCGGTATTTTACGATTTATCCATCATCAACCTCATTTTCCCGACCAAGAAAAACCTGGAAATTGGACTTGGCTTGGTGAATACCTTGGATTTGGGCGAATTTAAATCAATCATCGCGCACGAGTTTGGCCACTTCGCACAAAAATCAATGATTATTGGCCGTTGGGTCTACGTGGCCAATAGGATAGCACAACACATAGTGGCTAAGCGAGATGCGTTTGATACTTTTCTAAACGGTATTTCAAATGTAGATATAAGAATTGCCTGGATCGGTTGGTTATTATCCATCATCGTCTGGTCTATACGTTCCGTTTCCGAAACCCTGTTTACTTTGGTGCTGATCACACAGCGTGCATTATCCAGGGAAATGGAGTTCCATGCTGATTTGGTGGCCGTTTCCGTAACCGGAAGCGATGCCATAGTCCACTCGTTATACAAATTACAGGCAGCCGACGAAGCATTTGATAAAGCCATAGAATTTATAGATAAACAGCTTGCAAACAAAAAAATAGTCGGCGATATTTATGCCATACAATCAAATTCGATAAAGCACATATCGGTGGTGCTTAACGATCCGGGATATGGTGCTTCACCCAAACCATTGCAAACGGGAGGGAATGGGTCGGGTTTTAGGATATTCAAGGACCAGATTGCGCAAACACCAAAAATGTGGAGTACGCATCCATCCAATATCGACCGCGAAAAAAACGCAAAGAAGATTTATATAAAATCTGAAATTGACGAGAGGAGTCCATGGATACTTTTTAGGAACCCGGATGAATTAAAAAATAAGTCCACGCTTAACCTATATAATAATATCCAAGAATGTTCCATGCTTTCAAATGAAGAAAGTTTGGCATTGCACGATGTAGAATTCCAGCGTAGTTTCTTGCTTCCCAAATACCGGGGCGTATATTTAAACCGGTCTATTTTCCTGAATGCTTCGCACGTGGATGAGGTATATAGCCAAGATTTACAAAACGGTGAAATCCCGCATCAGTTCACCATGTTATATCCGCCGGATATCCAACATCAATTAAGCACATTAAAAAATTTGGATGAAGAGGTGGATATGCTGGAAGGCATTAAGAACAAGACCCTCGATATAAGCCAAAAGAAGATATATTACCGAAATAGCGAAATAGATAGAAGCGATTTACCGGCTATTATTTCCCAGGCCAAAATTGAAGCACAGGTAGAGCGGGATAAAATAGAGGCACATGATCGTTTATGCCGCAATGTTTATTATGCTGCGGCCAAAAATATAGGAAACGGATGGCCAGAATATTTACGTTCCGTTACCGGTGTCGTTCTTTTTTGCGAGCATCTGAAAAAAAATATTCAACTGCATTCCCAGCATTTTTACGAGACACTTGCCGTGAGTGCTAAAATAAAAAATATTAGTTCCAACGAAATATTTGTTGTTTTGAGGGCCGCAAACAATTTTCGGTCGGCTATCGAATCGGTGTTCACCAAAGCACCCGAAATACAATTAAGCCAAGCCATCATAGGTAAGATGGGTGGTTTGCAAGTAAGCGAAATGCTGGAGCCATTTGAATTGGGATTGGCATCCCATGATAATATAAATTCATGGATTAGTGTTGTGGACAGTTGGACAGACTTGGCATATAAAGCATTAAACAGCTTACACGAGGCATCGCTGGACGAATTGTTGCAGACCGAACAATACATTCAGGATGCCTACCATGCATCACCGGAAAATGTGAAACAGGCACCGGATGCATTCACGGTCCCGGATGATTACCTGAAATACGACCCCAAAAAAACTTGGATTGTAGATCAGAAACCCGACTTGTTTTCACGTTTCTATCATGGCGATGGTATTTTCCATTCGTTGGGCAGGCTGGCCGTAGCTGCATCTATTATTTTCTTTGCCATATTTATCACCAGTGTCATCGGCAACACAAAAATCGTCATATATAACGGCCTGCCTGAAGATGTAAAGGTCAACATAGGCGACAAGCATGTTTGGGTAACGCATGATAACAGCAAGGAAATAGAAATAGACAATGTTGATGCCGTTGAAATAAAGACTACGACAGAATCTGGCGAACTCATTGAATCGTTTACCGTTCAGATGGGAGAAAACTCAAGGAATTATGTATATAACGTAGCCCATGCTGCCGTTATGTACACATGGTTAGCATATTACGGGTATGGTTCTGGTAGCTCGGATAATGATTACACTATATTGGGTAACCCAAGATGGAGCGAAGTAAATGTTGATTATTATTTTGAGGAGCCACCACAGACAATCAGTTCAAAAAGTTCGGACACAAAAAAAGTGGTAACAGTATTTGATGGTCATCCAAGCCAAATAGTAGGTTTACTCACTTCGCTGGAGGATAAGTCTGCCTATATAAATGTACACGCCATTCACGAGAAGAGTGATTCGCCACATATATTATCATGGCTATCCATGGCAGCCAACTTACCTAGTTTCCCTAGTATTTTGGAAAAAAGACTCGCCAGGGATCCTTCCGAAATAGTGTCGCTTCGTATGCAGCAAGACTATTACCAAGGCGATGAGAAAAAGAAAATATGTAAGGAATATGAGGCACGTTACAAGTCTAATCCCGATAATCCGGATTTCTATTATTTAAATTGCCGTTGTATAGAAGACCAAACTACCAAAGACGATGGCTTTATCACCGGTTATAGGAAATGGAACGATAACCCTTGGTTGGCTATGGCGGCAGGGTATACCTTCGTTCAACGGGAGCAGTGGGCTGATGCCATCGAATGTTATAGTCTGGTTACCGACAAATTGCCCGCACTGAACGAAATTGTGCTGGAAGAAATGAAACGTATATGTCATTACACAAACAACGACTCGTTAGTGCCTTCTCCCGAGCAGTCCCAATTGACATACCTGATGTATGTCCAGGCTGCTGAAAATAGCGATGAGTATAGCAATAGCGGAGCTGCGGCAGATTATTCCTATGCATACAAATTACTCTCGCAAGGAAGGTTAAATGAAGCCCTTGAATACAGTAAACCCGATAGTGATATACACTACATGATGATTCGCTTAGCGGCGGTGTCAGACAATGCAAAAAGAGAAATCATAAATACGGCACTCTCGCTCGATACCCTACAAGGTTTTAATGCCACCACGTACGCACCCACGTTAGGCTTGCTCGCCAAAAACAATAAATCAACCGGGGAGTACAGAAGTTCGCTAAAATCACTCATCGGAGACGGCGCCGACAGCGTTTATCATTTCATCGATTTGGTTAAATCCAACAACATAGCCGAAGCCGACAAAAGCATGGGGCCATTATCGGCAGAATTAAAAGGAAAACTTTCGTTGATCGGCATCATCATTTTGGATGATAAGGCTCCGGCGAAATGGAAAAAATTTGCCTCTGGGCTATTGTTTATCACTGAAAAGCCATATTTGCGTGATACCGAGAAATTGGCCGGTTTGTAGGGAATTAATGGCGGCAGTGCGAATAAACAGTTCCGGAATTTTTGGAATACGCTGGCTTCGCTTGCTATGAAAGAAGAGAGGAAATTTTAAACAGAAGAAATCTTAAAGTTTTTATTCATCCATTCCTTCCTTCACATCTTCCATATATTCCGCTTCAAACTTAGCGCCTTCCACATCACCTTCGTAGCGTGGTATCTGCCATTGTGTGGATAATACTTTTGAATATAAGGCTGGTGTGTTCAACACTTCAATTGCTTTGATTACGTCTTTGTCATACCGTCTCGCGGTTTTGATACGGCCCGTTTCGAAGTAGTAACGTTGTACTATCTCCAACGTCAAAAATTCTTTGATTTCATCTTTGAAAAGTTCCAGGTCGTTTTTCTTTTCGCCCTTCAGTTTGTTTTGCAATGCCGTCAACTCCGATCCGATTTTTCCGGAATATTTTTCTTTTTCGGCTTGTTTCACCAATTCCGAAAAAGCTTTTTCGGTATGGGTTTCATAGGTAATCCCGTTTGAATTGACGAATGAAATAAACGAAGTATAATCCGCGTCGCTCAACACAAACTTTTCCGGTTCGGCAATCGTTTCATGCGTCTTGCGGTATTGGTTTGCAAATTTGAAGATGAGGTTTTTTTTCAACAAAGAAAGCGTCACGCTATGTAAAATCTGGTCGTTCACTTCAATGTCCGGCATTACGCCGCCGCCATCATACACTTTACGGCCCATAGCCGTTTTAAATTCATTTTGCAGGCTGTCTGGCACTTTAGAGCCTTTGCTTTTTCCGGAGTATTCGATGGCCTGTATACAACGTCCGCTGGCCACATAATACTTGGATGTGGTTACTTTCAATTGCGCATTATATACGAGCGGCTTGGTAATTTGCACCAAACCTTTTCCGTACGATTTATTGCCTATGATTACGCCACGGTCATAATCCTGCATCGTTCCCGACACGATTTCCGCCGCCGATGCCGAACTTCTGTCTATCAATACCACCAACGGTATTTGTGCATCCGTGGCCGGATTTAATGTTTTGTAGGTACGGTTCGATTCCTGGATTTTCCCTTTGGTATTCACCACCAGTTTATCCTTATCGATAAACACGTTGGATACGTTGATGGCCTCGCGCAGCAGTCCACCCGGATTGCCACGTAAATCCAGAATCACGCCTTTCAGTTTGCCTTTTTCTTTCAACGCCACCAAGGCATCGCGTACTTCTTTTCCGGCATCGTTGGTAAAACCTTCCAGTTTGATGTAGCCTATATCTTCCGTAATCAAATCGGAATACGGCACATTTTTTACCTTAATTTCTTCGCGTACGATTTCGAAATCTTTCTCCGCATTGTCGCGTAATATTTTCACGTTTACTTTGGTGCCCGGGGAACCTTTCACCAAATTCAGCACTTCGCCTATTTTTTTGCCTTTGATGTCCTTTCCGCTCACTTGCGTAATGACGTCGCCGGGTTGTATGCCCACTTTTTGCGAAGGCGCATTTTCGTATGTTTCTGATATCACCACCGAACCATCAATCATACGAAAGCTGGCTCCGATTCCGCCATATGTTCCTGTATGTTCAAACCGTGCATCTTCCACCTGACTCTCCGGATAGAAATTCGTGTATGGATCCAATGATTTTAACATGGCATCAATACCTGTTTTCATCAACTCTCCGGGATTCAGTTCGTCCACGTAATAATTGTTGAGTTCCTTATACACCACCGAGTGGATTTCGAGGTTTTTAGAAATCTCGAAATAATCGTCCCAGGCAATGGCCGTAATTATACCGCCACCCAACAACAAACCCACCGCAAACGATTTAAAACTCAATCTATTTTTCATACAAGACAATGCTTACAAACAAGGTTACAATAACGGAAAAATTAGGGAAATATTTAATTCGAAAAGAATTTACGATTTACGATTTTTTGTTAATGTTCTTCATTCCAATCGTCAATCCCAAATCTAAAATAATCAAGGCACCGGATCGTATCCACTCCCGCCCCAAGGATGGCACTTAGAAACGCGCTTAATGGCCAAAATAAAGCCCTTAAACGGACCATATTTGTTGATGGCCCCCAAAGCATAACCCGAACAGGTTGGTGTAAACCTGCAGGCCGAGGGGAAGAATGGCGAAATGGCGTAACGATAAATATGGACGAGTAGAATCAAGGGATATGAAAGCAGTTTGTTAAACAGTTTCATTATTAAGCGGTGTATTGATGATAGGCTGCACAAATACTTCCACTTCATTCTTGCGTACTTTGGTGGTTAACTTCCGGAGCACGCCCTTCATTTCTTCCATGGTTTTGGAGAATTCGGGTTTGGTATTCGAATTATAGATGAACATAAAATCGGCACCCGGAAATTGTTCCCAAAGTAATTGATGAAAATT
>Ga0247814_10000375_pt1 | contig 36210 bp, 27 predicted proteins | sample UWRJL179409R1_FD_179947 | JGI IMG/M metagenome (GOLD analysis project Ga0247814, IMG submission 179947) | Plant litter microbial communities from Arlington Agricultural Research Station in Wisconsin, United States - UWRJ-L179-409R-1 | ecosystem: Environmental > Terrestrial > Plant litter >... | reverse complement strand
CCTGATAATCTTGATCAGTTGACGATCGGTAACAGGTTGTTAAAAACAGGTTCTTCAGTAGACAGTTATTGGTTATTGCAGAACAAAGGCATTTACAATACAGATGCTGAAGTTCCTACCAATGCTGCCGGAGCAAAAATGACTTACAATGGGATCGTGCTTAAAGCAGGTGATCCAATCTGGACTGATGTTAATGGAGACAACCAAATTAGTAACGCCGACAGAACTTTGCAAGGCCATGCACTTCCTTTGTTCTCAGGTGGTTTTAGCAATGATTTCAATTACAAGAAATGGTCATTGAATTTAAATTTCTATTACAACATTGGTCGTGACCTTCTAAATGAGGAGATGGCGAACAGGTTTGACTTCCTTAACCGTGAGGGACAAAACAACATCAACTCCGTAAGAGAGATTACGTTCTGGGAGAAACGCGGAAGTTACGCGGATTATCCAATTTATAATCCTTCTAGTACAGTGAATCCTTACCAGGTCAACCAAGATCTCTTCTTGGAAAATGCTTCTTTTATTAAATTGAGGACGCTTTCCCTAGGTTACGATTTGACAGACAAATTCAGCAAGAAAAATCAAAATATTTCGAAATTCTATGTATATGGAAGTATAAACAACGTGTTTACATTGACCAACTACAGCGGTCAGGATCCGGAACTGGTTAACTACACAGGTTACGATTCAGGTTATGGAATTCAAATTCCGAGAACCTATAGTTTGGGTGTAAAACTTGACTTTTAGTGCTGGAACGTAGAAATAATAATGAATCCTATTTAAAATAGATAAAATGAAAAGAATAATTTTACTGAGTCTTATCTTCTTTACTTTACTTGCGGGAAGTTGCAAGAAAGCTTTAGATATCAACTCAACTCGTGTAGTAAGCGAGGTGAACTATTGGAACACGTTAGAAGATGCGAGAGCTGGCATTATGGGTGTTTACGGTTTGACCCGTGCAGCCTTGGCTGACAATAATGGTCACTGGATTTACGGTGACGTGCGTATGGGTAATTTCAGTAGTCCAATTCGTCAGGATTTAAAGGCGATTATCAGCAACAATTTGAATGCATCTTACGATGTAGTAGATGAATTGTCTAACTGGAGAAGATTTTACGCGATTATAAATGACGCTAATATATTTTTGGAGCGGATTCAGGAAGTAAAAGATAACGATGCCCGTTACACTGCTAACAACATGACAGTGGATATTGCACAGGTGAGGTTTTTGAGGGCCTTTGCTTACTTCTATATGTGTAGAATTTGGGGAGATGTTCCATTGATCACCAGCTCAAGGGATGGTTCTTTTGATAAAGTTGCCAGAACTGACAAGAATGCGGTGATGGAATATGTGCAAGCAGAAATGTTAGCTGCCGCGTTGGATTTACCTTATAACTACAGTAGTAATGACATCCAACAACCAGGTAACTATTACAATGAAAATTCTGGTAGGTGGAATGGAGCTTTAGTACGTAAAACTTCTGCATACGCTGTGCTTGCACATGTTGCCGCATGGCAGGGAAAATATACCGATGTTGTCAAATATGCAAATCAGTTGCTTAACAATTACCAGCAAGGTGGTTTGGGTTACTTGTCGACGAACGACTTAACAAATCGCGATGGGATATTCTGGGATAAGAAAAACAACCAATTGCTTGGGTTTGCTTTTGTTTGGGGTCATCAGGACGCTAGTTTCACAGGGAATCTGGAGTCGTTGACTTTAGCCGCTCCTGTAGTGAACAAAGCCATTCCGGATATTTTTGTACCAAAGGATTCTATTTTGTCAATTTTCAAAGAGGTTGGTGATGCAAGGTTTAATATTGATACTACCGGAGCACCACACTCGGATCGTTACTTTACTAATGTGTTAGGTAGATATCCTATTTTCAGTAAAATCAAGGTGATTTTGGGTGCGGAGTCTGATCCGACATTCAGACTTTTCTCCAGTGCGATTGTGTTCACGCGTTTGGAAGACATCACGTTACTGCGTGCTGAAGCCTATGCTGTGCTTGGTGAGACCACTTTAGCTATTGCTGACCTTGATCTTATCAGACAAAGAAGATACAATGTCGATCAAATGGGATTAGAAGGTGGTACCTGGGTCAGATATTCTGAGAGACTTAATGGTCCCGTAATCGAGGCGATCTTCAAAGAGCGTCAAAAGGAATTTATGGGGGAAGGGATGCATTGGTACGATAAGGTGAGGTATGAAAAGATCAAACAATCCAACCCACAATTTCTTCAGTTGATCAGTTCTGGAGGTATTTATTGGCCGATTTCCAGAAAACTCCTGGATCAAAACCCATTGTTAACTCAGAATCCATATTGGAAGTAATTATAAAGCAGAGAGAAATGAAAAAATCAATTTTTATCGGCAAATGTGTAGTAGTCTTAGCATTTGTAGCGCTGATATTTCAGACAGGTTGTAAGCGGGAGGATGGCTTTTATAAAACTGGTGATCTTGACCCATCTGTTAAGATGAACACTTACGAGTACCTGAAAAGTAAACCAGGATTGTATGATTCGTTACTGTTTTTAGTGGATCAATTAAAGATGAAAAGCGTATTGACTGATAGCAATGTCACTTTATTCGCAGTTCAAAATTCAAGCTTCCAAATCGCCATTAAGAACTTAAATGATGCCAGGAGACTCGTGGGAAAACCAGCTTTATATTTAAAGGACATAGCGAATGGAGCTAAAGGGTATACAGTACCTAAGGAAAGAAGAAAAGCAGTCGCTGACAGTGCCCACCTGGACACGTTGGTTGGTCGGTATGCAATCAAAGGGCCTTATTTAGCTAATGATTTTGCATCTGGAGACGGACTAGGTATCTTAAGTTTCAGGGGCGATTATCCGATGCACGGACAAAGAGTTTTCGCAGATGCTCAAGGACATCAAAACGGTGGGTCGGAAGTAATCGAATTCTCGAATACAAAGAGAAGTTTGTTTGTCGCCAAGTGGTCAAAAACTACCACTACTTCGGTTAACATCAAAACAACAAATGGTATTGTTCATTTGTTAAGACCTGATCATATTTTTGGTTTTGATGAATTCGTTTCGAGGCTAACCGTGATCCCTCCTCCGCCAGTAATTTTTGATTACAAGTTGGATACCTTCTATCCTACGTTTGAGCAGGCGAATGATTTCGATGGTCAGATTAATACAGGTGAAAAGATGATCAAAGCATTGGATGGTAATATTTTAACCAAGTTTATTGCGAATTTCCTTGCAACCAACCGCAAGGTTACGCTCAACTGGATTCCGGCAGTTCCAAAGGTATCCAATTGCTATACGATTACCTCGGCCAATGACTCCAAAGTTTATCAATTCCGTGATCCGCGGGCATGGCGTTTAGAAGGTACTACAGCTGTTGATCCGAAAAGCACCTCTGCACAATGGGTTACACTCGATGTGCGTCAAGATCAGGAATTTACCACCAACTACCAGCGTAAAATCTATGATTTTCCTAATACGGTTGCATATACGGGTTACCGCGTAACCATCCTGCAGGTATGGACTGCAAATGGTAACCAATTCCAGATCTCTGAGTGGACCATGAACCTTAGAGAAGAGGAATAATGAAGACAGCTATTTTAAAATCTAATTACAGTATGCAGAACGCAATAAAATATAAAGCTTTAATCCTATTGACAGCGGTAGTTGCATTTTCAGGATGCAGGAAAATCTTTGATCTCCCGGAGGAAAAAGACTACTTAAGCACAAGGGCCAATTATAATGGGGACAAAACCTATTACTTCAGGTTAGGAAGAACCGAACTCCGAAGCAACGTTTTTAATCCGGACGGATCAAATTTCCCAATGACTTTTGAGATCAGAAATCCTCGTTTTGGGGATGGTAGAGATGCCAGCGATATGCTTCAGGTAAAGCCAACGCTCGTTTGGACTGGTGAGTACAATGGACTTGAAAAAAGCCTTGCGGAAATTGAGGCAAAAAGAAAGTTGGAAGACCGTCCAATGATTGAAGTTCGTGGATCAGGAGACCTTGTATTTTGGAATACGACTTCACGCGCGCTGAAACCTAGAGATTCGGTGGTACTTCCTCAGGACATCAGATACATCGACATGAAGATCACGAATTCTGGTGGGACAAAAATCATCAAAGATCTTGCAATTATTCCTGAAATAGATATACCCTATTGGCCGGATGCGGATATAAATTTGATTACAGGTAAACCGAATACTCAAAATGTTAATAGTAAAGTTAGGGTATATAACCGTCCAGCGTTATCAAACATAATTGGCGAAACTACCAATCAACAAATAAATGGGGATCAGGCTAGTACTGGATTGGTGTATACCTATATCAGAAAATTCACAGATGATCCTAATGGACACAGACTTCGTATCAAGTTCTTGAACAGGGATTCTGTCGCAATGAATCCGGGATTGTTTAATGAAACCAAATGGGAAAATCAAGTTCATGGCTTTAACGAAGCTGGAACCGCTCCAGGTTACGTGATTAACTCCGAATATGTAGAATACAATGTCGCTTATCCGATACCGCTTGCAAGGGTTCCCACACGTTATACCAATGGTGGACTTCAAGGATCAGGAGATGCTGCTCACCTGGAGTTTAGATATTCACGCATAGGTTTCGGTGGAACAAGGCAAACCTCCACCATCTTCCAGGATTTCAGAATCTATGAAAAGGGAGATTGGGAGATTGTGTTCCATTTCAAAACTGTGAATCCTAAGTTTGCTAACGAGTAAGAACCCTAACGATTAAAATTAGAACGATGAAAAGACATATAATTCTACTATCAATTTTTTTCAGCTGCATAGTATTATGCAAGGATTTGATAGCGCAGACGAAGACGGTAACTGTGAAAGGTACCGTTATAGATGCTGCAACCAAAGAGCCTATGGTTGGTGCTACAGTATCTACAGGGGTGCCATTACGGGTTCTTGGTCAAGTGACGTCAAATGGAAGCTATTCCATACAGGCGCCTGATGGTGCTACGTTGACTTTTAGTTACATCAGTTACGAAAGTTTGGTTGTTAAGCTTAAGCCAGGACAGGTAATTTATAATGCAGCACTAAAAGAGGTTAGAAATGATCTGAATGATGTGGTAATCCGTGGATACGTCAACAGGCCGCGTGAAGCAACTACAGGTTCGTCAATTGTTGTTTCCGGTAAAGACGTTCAGGATGTACCGGTGGCCAACGTGGAGCAGTTGCTTCAAGGTAAGGTTGCTGGATTAAACATTCAAAACAATACTGGTGCTCCAGGGATGCGTGGATCTGTGAACATTCGTGGTTTATCTACGATCACTACCACGGGTTCCGGTGACAATACTTACTTACAACCGACTTCACCGCTATATGTAATTGATGGTGTACCTATGGATGCGGATAAGGCATCTGAATTTGGATTCGATGCTCAAGGACCGGGTGTGAGTCCATTGTCGTTGATTCCACAGGAAGATATTGCAAGTATTGAAGTATTAAAGGATGCAACTGCAACTGCGCTATATGGTTCCAGAGGCGCTTACGGTGTAATCTTGATTCAAACCATAAGAGGTAAGTCAGAGATTCCAAGGGTAACTTATACTTCAAACTACTACATGTCTGCGGTTCCAAAATTGCGTGAAACTTATGGTGGTGCCAATGAACGTGCCTTTAAGATTAACCAAATTGAAAAATATGCGTTAGGTGATGACAAATATAGAATTACCAACTCACCAATGTTAGCGGATAGTTTAAGCGCTTTTTACAACAATTCGACAGATTGGCAGAATATATTCTACTCCAATAGGTACAACATGACCCATAACTTACAGTTCGATGGGGGAGATCAAAATTTTAATTACAAAACGAATTTAAATTATTTCTCTAATTCAGGTCTTGTAGAGAATACAGGATTCGAACGCTACTCCATTGGTATGAACATGGAGTTTAAACCTACAAAACGCTTAAGTTTCTTCGGATTGATAAGAGGTTCTGTTGGTAAAGTTCAGTCTGGTAGTGGTACAGGTGTATTACAGCGTGTAGTAAACGATTCTGGACAAAAATCTACGCTTTTGCCTGGCCCATCATTTTTGCTGGCAACCAGCGATGTATTAACTACACTCCAAATCCGTGAAAACTCTGGTCCTAAAAACATTACGGCGAATATCAATGCAAACTTTGAGCTGTTGCCAGGTTTAAATCTTGGAACTTCAACCAACTACGATTATACAACAGAGAATAAAGATACTTTCCTTCCTGCTGCTGCAAACTCGCAGTTTGCCAGAGTGGAAAACTTCTATGGTTATACTTCGAACTTATACAACAGAAACAACATCTCTTATGTAAAGTCAATTAACGACAACCACAACTTCTTCGTCAATTTATTCAGTGAATTGTATGTTAAGAACCGTCAGGAAAGCATGACCAGATTGGAACGTTCTCCAAATGATCAGTTTGAAGGGCCACTAGGTTATGACGGTTACAATTCCAGAGGTGGTGGTGTTTTAAATTCATTTTATGATTTGAAGACGGCATCTTTCGCTGCAGCTTTCACCTATGATTACAAGAAGAAATACATTCTTGATATTACCTATCGTCTGGATGGTTCCTCCGCAAGCGGTCAGTTAGATCCTTACTCTAAGAATCCTTCTGTGGGCTTAAAATGGAACTTCAGTAAAGAAGAGTTCCTGAAAAATTCGTCAAACTGGTTATCTTATGGTGACATCAGATTGACGGGTGGTAAAAACATTTATCCCTTGGGAAGTTTGACTGATATTTACGGCCGATTTAATGGCAATGGTTTTTACAATAACCAACCACGTGTGGGAATTGACTTTGGTCTGATTCCTAACCCTTACCTTAAAGCAAAAGAAGTTTTACAATACAACTTCGGAGTTGACCTAGGTTTCTTTGACGGAAAATTGGACGTGATCTTCGATACCTATTACAGAAAAGTAAGTAACGAGTTGTTCAAAAACAGGTTGTCTAACACCTTGGCTTTCGGTGAATACCAAAGTAACGACGCAGCTTTAGCAAATTATGGTTATGAGCTTTCGTTGACAAGTCGTCCGCTAAACAAAAATCTTAAGCTGCAATGGATCATTAACGTTAACGGTGCATTGAATTACGATGTACTTACTAAGTTACCGGCTGAGCTAAACGGACAATACATTGATTATGTTGACCAGAATAATATCGGTCAATATGTCGCTAAGCGAATCGGAAGAAATTCGTTGTCCAACTATTTGTTCATCAACCAAGGCGTTTATGCATCTACTTCAGATGTTCCTGTGGATCCGATTACCGGAGTTAGGCTGAGAAACAATGACCGCAACAACCGTTTCGCATCTTATCAGGGTGGTGATTCCAGGCTACAGGATATCAATGGAGATTATGTTATTGACGCCAGAGACAGGCAAGTGATTGGTAACACGCAACCGCTCGTTACCGGTGGTTTGTCTAACACCTTCAACTATAAAGAATTTTCACTGAATATCTTTGCAACCTTTACTGCTTTCCGTTCCATTATGAACAACTCCTTATCTTATAGACTACTTAGGTTAAGTGATCCGTTCTCAGCCTTCTCCGTGCCGTCTGCAGATGGATTAGGGATTTGGTCTGGTCCTGGAGACAGTGATGCGGTTTATGCCAATGCATACGATTATGCACATGAGGGTTATATGGGGAACTTTAGAGCAGAACAAACATTATGGCAAGAAAGTGGATCTTACTTAAAGATCAACCAAGCTACCTTTTCATATAATTTCACCAAGAAACTCGCAAAAAGAATTGGATTGAATGCAATTAGGACTTACGTTTCATCAGGTAACTTGATTACATTTTCACCATACTCTGGTCCTAATCCGGAGAACGTGACCAGTCTAGGTAAAGATTTAGAAGGAGTTTATCCAAACCCTAGAACGTATACATTAGGTTTGAACGTAACTTTTTAATTGAATCACAAAAACATAAAACATGAAAAAAATTATTATTTGTTTATTGATTGTGATCAGTGCTTCACAATTCGGTTGCAAGAAATTTCTTGACATTACTCCAGTCGACAAACTGACGGGAAATAACTTCTACAAGAGTTTAGACGATGTGGAATCCAATCTAAATGACATGTACGGTCGGCTGTTTCAAAAATACACGACAACGAATACCGCCGGTGCTACTGGTGAATTTCGTTCGGGTGAAGTGATTCCAGCTATACAAGGTGGAACGGCTCGATTAAGGATTGCGCTTCTTGGTGGACATAACCGGATAGCGGTTTCTCCAGCAGGTGTAGTAGGTCCGCAAGTTATCCCGGCGTCAACTACGGTGAATGACCGTACTTTACTGAACGCATTATCTGATCAGGATTATAACTTTTATAGCTTGACCCGCTGGGAGCCATTTTACCAGGTGATACAATCTGCTAATTTATTAATCAGTAAGTTGGAAGAAGGTATTGACGGCGTAAATGAAGAACAGACTAAGCGTTACATCGCTGAATGTAAGTTTATCAGATGCTATAGCTACTTCCATATGGTTAGGATGTTTGGAGATGTAGTTTATTATACAGCGGCTTACCAGAAGGATTATCTTGCCCGTGAAAATATGGTATCTGTAGTCAAAAAATGTATTGCCGACATGAAAAGCAGCAGGAATGATATGCCTTGGACAAACAATGACCCTACAAAAAGGGGGGTAAGGGCTTCCAAAGGAGCTGCAACTGCGCTGATCATGAGTATGAATATGTGGAATGCCGGTTTTGATTTTTCGAATAAAACAGCCTATTACGAAGAGACCAGAACTATGGGTGAAGAGCTGATGGAAAGCGGTGCCTACCGTTTGTTGGATTTGATCGACTGGCCAACTGTTTCCAGAGGTCGTTCTGAAGAAAGTCTTTTTGAGTTGTTCAGTACTTTCAACTATAGCAGTTCGGTAACTGCTAGTCGTTATGCTCCATTTGGAGAGACTTTCATTCACTTCCCTTACCGTTTACCCGAGTACGACTTTAGGTATAGTGGTGCAGTATTTACACTGGAATACATGAATAAATTATACCCGGACAAGCAAGATCAAAGATTGGCGGCTTGGTTTGACTCGCCATTTGATCAGAATTCAGAGACGTTTCAGTTGAAAAAATTTGCTGGAAACATCATTATCGATTCCTCAGATCCAAACAATACGTCGAACCCAGAAAGTACTTTCTTGATCTTGCGTTATGCAGATGTGATCTTGATGCGTGCTGAAGCAGCTTCGGAACTACCTGGTAGAGAAGATGAAGCGATAGACATGTTAAATCGCGTTAGGGTTCGTGGCGGTGCCCCAATTTTTCCAACCGCGGAACGCGATGTAGAAGTGGGTTTGAAAGATGCGATATTCTGGGAACGTGCAAAGGAATTGATGGGTGAAGGAACTCACTATTTTGATTTGGTACGTACACGCAGAATTTTAGACCGTCAATACACAGACAATCCGCTAACGCCTGATAAATTTAACCGTGGTGCATGGACCTGGCCAATAGACGGTTCTGCGGATGGTAATAATCCGTTGATGGTGAGAAACACATACTGGATAGGCTCTGGCTTTTAATTTAATTTGATATGAAAAATATTATAAAAACATACCTGGTTCCGATCGCAGCGATAGCGATAATTTCAATTTCTACATTTTCCTCTTGCTCTAAAGATGAATATTACATTGATGGCGGAAAAGCCAACCCAAAATTTGACGGTACGGTCATGCAGTATCTGGAGTCTGACCCTAAATTTGACACCATAGCTCAGATTGTGAAACTTGCCGGTCTGGAAGAGACGTTTACTAAGGAAGATATTACGTTTTTTGCACCTACAGACGAGGTGGTTAGGAGAACAATCGGCCTGGTTAACACGAATCTACCGAATTTATCAGGGCGGTTAAATCAACGTTTGTTTAGCGCGAACAAAGATACCATCAAAGTTTTGTCCGACGTTCCTTCCAGCATTTGGAGAAAATATCTTCTAGGATATGTGATGAAAGGTAAGTTTGTGCTGAAAGATTTCCCGCAACTGGATCCAGATTTGAGACAATTATTTCCTGGGGGATTTTATTTTGGCTATAACGGTGATTTATACAATATAGGCGTGGTGTTTAATTCCGCAAATGGCGTGAAATATACCGGTTACAGACAACTCAGCTTTGCTTTTATGCCAGATCCATCTAATCCCAGTAATCGTACTACTGGTGCAGTAGCGACTTCGGATGTGCAACCATCGAATGGCGTCGTACATGTTCTTGCACTTCGTATTAATGATAGAATTGGTGATTCGATTACCGACTATAATTCTTCGATTTTTGGCATGAACGACGATTTTAGTCGTGAAGTTATTTTAAGTAAATAATTGGCATCTGTATTTACTATATTTACGTTAGTACATTCAAACCAGGTAGTTAATCAAATAAAAATAAACCGATATGAATTTTAAACATACATACTTATTTATTGCTCTTGCCGTTGCGTTGATGGCTGGGTGTAAAGAAGAAAAAGAGGTCTTCGATAACCCTTATGCCGACGGAAAGGAGGCCTTGGGGATTGTAACGAATGCTCAACAAATCCCTGTACCGGCCTCAGGAATCGCGGGTACGGTAGTAAGCATCGCTGCTACAGGCTTAATGGACCACAAAGACGCATTAAAATTTCAGTTTAATGGTCAGGATGCGGAGATTGTTAGTGTTTCGGCCGCGGGTATCCAAGTTAAAGTTCCTGCACAAGCCAGTTCAGGAGTTACCTCGTTTCTTGTTAATGGCCAATTGGTTTTCGGACCAAACTTCACTGTTGTTGGTAAAGTGAACATTGACCCGACGTTCAACACGATTGTAGGAACGAACAGTACGGTCGTAAAGGCGATACCTTTACCGAATGGAAGTTTCATGCTGTTAGGTGACTTTACCAACTATGACAATAAGAACATCATTCAACGAATCGGCAGAATCACAAGGATTTTTGCTGACGGTACATGGGATCGCTCTTTGTTGTCTGGTGGCGGAGCCAATAGTGAACTTCGTGGCTTAGCGAGTTTAGGCGGTTACTATTACATTGGAGGCGCGTTTACGGGTTATGCACAACAAGGATCAGGAATTTTTAGAATTGCGAGAATAACTACCGCAGGTGTTATTGATACGATGGCTGTAACCACTTATGAAAAGAAAACCCGTTATGTTTCGACATTTAATGGTGGTGTGAATGGTGGGATCAACAGTTTGTACACTTTTGGAGGCAAACTGATCGCTACCGGTGATTTCAATTTTTATGTAAGAAGGAAATTTGATCTCCCTACCGTGAAGTATAAAGACAGTACGGTGATCGACAGTACAGACGTTCGTCAGTTGGCCAGGTTCGAAACTGATGGTAGATTGGATTCGACATGGAGATTTGATAAGAATGCTGTCGGTTACCGCGGCTCATTAGGTAAAAGCTTACCGGGTGGAAATGGCAGGTTGTTGTCGTTGATGCATGAAGATGGAAAGATTCTTTGCTATGGACAGTTTACTACTTTTGACAATACGAATGTCGGTAGGATTGTAAGACTGACCCCTGAAGGTGGCATCGATCAAACGTTCAATGCAGGTTCAGGTGCGGATGATAATATTGATCAGATTACCTATGACAAAAACCTTAAAAAATATATCGTGGTAGGTAGGTTTAAAACTTTCAATGGAAAGGCTTCTCTAAATATGGTTGTGTTGAATCTGGATGGATCTGTGGATCCTACGTTTACTCCCAAAGTATTTGGAGCAGGACAACCTTATTATGCAAAGCAGCTGTCTGACGGTCTGATTGTAGTGACTGGAGATTTTAGGAATTATGGTGGCGTTGTTAGAAACGGTTTCTTGATTTTAAACCCTGATGGGACACTTGCAGACGGTTACAATACTATAGGCAATGTGAGTGGTTCTACTCAGAAGTTCTTTGATGTCTATGAAACTAAATCTGCTGATGGCAAACGCGCTTTAATGATCATGGGCAATTTTTATTCCTTTGACAATAAACCAAGGTACAACATTGTGAGGGTTACTTTAGAATAACGGGTGGCATGAGAGATATCTTCAATTTTAACCAAATGAATAGTAAACTTAATAGTATGAAAAAATTTAAATCCCAGTGGTTAGGGCTGTCTGCGCTTGCGCTGACACTAGTGGCCTCTTGTAGCTCAGATTTTGATAAGGTGACCCCTGTTTCTCCTGAGCTAGGAGCTGGTGCCAAATACAAAATTCCTAAAGTACTTTATATCATTGCAGATGGCGCCAGGGGAAACTCGGTGAGAGAAGCAGATGTCCCGTCGCTGAAATCGTTACTACCAAATTCCATATACACATGGAATTCATTGGCAGATGCGACTCAGCAAACTAATGCTTCGAACTGGGCAGATATGATTACCGGCGTTAAAAAGGAAAAGCACGGGGTTGTTAGTGAGGATTTCGCTGGAAATAAACTCGCTGAGTTTCCTTCGATCTTTGAGCGCATGAAGTCGATTAATCAAAATCTTAGGATTGCTACGTTTGCTTCGTCAAGCGCGTTTAAAACACGGCTGACTGGTGGTGCTGATGTATCTGAATTGATGGGTAATGATTTGGCTGTAAAAAACAGAATGGTTGAATTTTTAGCTACTGATACTGCTTCGATAGTTTTAGGACAGTTTGATGCCATTGATGCGGCAGGAAAAGCTTCTGAGTATGATAATAGATCAGTTACCTATAAGTCTGCCATACAAACTTTTGACGCGCAGGTTGGAGAGATTCTAACAGCTGTTAAGGCCAGACCGACTTACGCTAAAGAGAATTGGCTGGTGATTATTACTTCGAATAAAGGAGGTCAGTTTGCACTTCCGGCAGCTTTGGACGATAAAACCATCTTCAGTAATACGACTGCAAATACATTTACAATTATTTATAATGCGGATTATTTGCAAACTTTTATTGCCAAACCTTTTGTAGGTAACAACTGGTCTGGTAATTCACCGAGGTATTTAGGTGATCCTGAAAAAGCAGTAGCTTTTGTTAGTGCTGAAAACTCAAAGTTGTTTAATTTTGGGGATACGAATAGCTTCACTATTTCTGTAAAAGTTAAGAAAAGGAAAAATCCAAATAATGTTTCCCGCGGAGACTACTACTACCAATGGCCATCGATACTTGGTAAGAAAAATAACAGCGGCTGGGGCAATGGTGAAGGCCCAGGGTGGGAATTCAGCTTATTGCAAGATGGATGGAGATTCTTTGTATCTGGTGGTAAAGATTTCGTTAATGGATGGGAGTTGCAGGGAGCTAATTTCAGTGGAGACTCTTGGCACGATCTGACTGCCGTTGTTGAACTTAAACCGGATGGCAGAAAGTACTGCAGAATTTACACAGATGGTGTAATGGGCATGAGGAACGATGTAGGTGGATCAGGTGGATCTGGATCGAATCCAACTGCGGCTAAAGAAGCTAAGTTTGATGGTATGCCGAATTTCGACAATAACGCTCCGTTGCGTTTGGGTTGGACAGGTGGTGAGATCGACGGAAGCTATGGTAAGATTGATGTTAACTTAGCCGAGTTTAAAATCTTTAAAGCTGCATTGCCTGATAATGTTGTAAAGCAATATGCGTGTGATCCAACGATTGATGTGAGTCATCCGTACTATAGCTCATTAATTGGTTACTGGCCATCAAGTGAAGGTGCAGGAAGTAAGATTACGGATCAGGGTCCCTTAAGAGCCGATTTCACTTTACAAGGTGGGTATAAGTGGGAGCAGTTCACAGATCTGCTGTGTACACCTGCATTATCGAACGTGAGTTTGTTAGTCCCTAAAAATGCTGATATTCCTGCTCAGATTTTAAGCTGGTTTAACATTGCCCGTCAGGCAAGTTGGGGATTAGACGGAAAAGTTTGGATTTCGAAGTAATAGACCTATATCAAAACATGAAAAATATATTAAAAAAAATGCAACTTGGCCTATTGGCCGCAGTTGCAATCTTCACCACTTCTTGTACTCGTGAAGGGCTAGATGATGTGATGTCTAAAGAAAAATTTGCTGGGGTAAATGTATCTGTAGATGCTAAGGCCGAAATCGGAGCCAACAGCAATTTTGCACTCACCGGTGGAGAGTTGACTGTACCCGTTACGATAAAGTTTTCTTCCGCAACTACTCGAGCTTTTACATTGAATGTGCTCGCAACTTCAGAAAACGTACCGCAATTGATCACAACAGGAGTTTTACCGGCAGGCACGGTAGCGGTTCCTACAGGTTCATTTAACATTCTTGGAACAGCCCAAGTGCCAATAGGGGTTACTTCTTATGATGTCAATTTGATTATCAGCCGTACTTTTATTGAAGTTAATTACGGAAAGAATATCGCAGTTTCTGTACAGATCTCAAATCCAGCTAAAGACAATGCTGTTGTAGAAGCCCAAAGTACCGTAGTTGTACTAGTAAAAACTGCTGATGTGATGAACGCAAATAGTGTTCATAACATTTCAGTAGGTGTTCCTGGGGCTACCTCTAATGTGTTTGCTATTCCAACTCCGGGATCATACGACCTGAACTCTGAGATTATAACCTTCAGAGTACCGATTTCCATCCAAGGTGATTTAGGAACTCCTTTTACGATTACTGCGGTTTCTAGCCCAGACAGCGTAAGAAAATACATAGCCAATGGTAAGCTCACAAATGCTGAGCTATATAGTGCTTCAAGGTATTCACTTTCTACACCTACGGTAAGCTTTGATGCGACTAGCCGTACCTCTTATATTACGTTTACCACAAAACGTGATACACTGCTGAAAATGCAGCCTGCACCTGGTGCGGCTACTATCAAAAAACCTACGGTTGCTTTTACAATTAAGAATCCAAGTAAATTCCAGGTTGAAGCTAAAATGAATACTGTCTATGTAACCTTGGATCCCAATTTTTTCAGACCCTATAATGGAACTTACTTCTTGATCAAGGGAGCCATTGGTGCTGTATCCGATCCAATCTATGCGGCATACTATGACTTTGGTGGTTCAGGGATCGCCTGGTGGGACAACAATCCTTACAAAGACGGTGATGGTGGCTGGAGGTTCCCTGATGGAGTTGATGTTTCCGGCGACTATAATCCAAGAACTGCAATCGGATGGGTAGGCTCGAATGAGTGGGTTTCTTTCACAACGAATGTTGAAGCATCTGGAACTTATGTAATGGATTTGTATTTCGGAGCGAATAATGGAGACGGAAGATACACTGCGTTCATGGACAATGTCCCTTTATTTCAGGGGATAAAACAATCAGATAATACCGGGGGGCATAACAACCAAAAGTCTCACAAAACAGATGTTACCTTAACGCAAGGAGTTCATATTTTCAAAGTGTTCTTCAATGGTGGCAACTCAGATTACCGAGGTGCGATATTCACAAGAAAAAATTAGTAGTCATTCAAACAATAGATAACCAAAAAACAAAAATAATATGGCTATGAAGACATTATTTAAACCATTAGGATTATTATGTTTCGCTGCATTGATCATTTCATGTTCTAAAGAAGAGACTCCAATTACACCAGATCCAGAGATCATCAATTCCTTTGCTGATTTTGAATATGTAAAAGGAGATGATCCCTTTACTTATGAATTCAAAAGCTTGTCTAGTAAATTTAAACGATTGGAGTGGAGATTTGGAGACGATACCTTGGCAACTACAGAGACACCTTCCCACGTGTTTTTATCTACAGGTACGTTTACTATTGATTTAAGAGCTATCTCTGAATCAGGTGCGGTGAGTAGAGCTGTTAAGGAGATTAAAATCAAGCCTGATGATATTTTAAAGATGAAGGGTACAAGAACTGCTACGCCTAATCACGTCTTATTTGACGTAGAATCACTTGCTAGTTTTGCAGCCATAAATTGGAGACTAGTTGATCGCTTTAAACCTAATGCTGTAACTACAACATCTAAAGATCTAAAACCGGACTTTGCGCTGACTCCAGGTACATTGACGGAAGTCAATTTGGAAGGTACGACGGTTAAAGGCTCAAAAGTAACCCTGACAAAGTTCGCTAGTCCAGCAGGTATCGTTACTGATATCAGAACCTTGATCGTTAAGACTACCGCTTCAAGAGACAATACCAGTAATGCAAATGAAACATCTGCTAAGTTAACCGATGGGATTGTTGATAATAAGATCTTCCTGGGATGGTCGAATGGCAACAATGACACATGGCAGTTGAAAATGGACCTAGAGAGTCCGCAGGTTGTGAAGTACTATGGTTTACGGAACGGAAACGACTCCCCAGGAAGAGATCCTAAAAGCTGGAAGCTTGAAGGTTCTAATGACAATGGTGCAACCTGGACGCTAGTTGATCAAAGAACGCTTGATAAGCACTTTACACAGCAGTTGTTTGATAGGGGTTGGAAAGATACTGATGCTGATTTGGATTGGAAGAATTTCTATTTTGACATTGCTAATCCACAGTCATTTAAATCATATAGGCTTAACATTACTTCAAACTTCGGTGACGGAGGTATGCAATTTGGAGAGATCATGTTATTCAAATAGGATTTTCAAATATCGGTCGTCAATCTAACTGATACTATTTATTAAATTTCTATATTTAAATAATTTAAACCCAGCTGTATCATACAGCTGGGTTTTTAGCAATAGGTTATTTATACATCAATTAAACACACAATGATTAAAAAACAGCTACTCTTCCTTGTTGCCGCTTTTTTCGTGTCCTTCGCTATCGCCCAGGAGAGAAAGGCCCCATCGTATCCCTTAATTACTCATGACCCTTATTTTAGCATTTGGTCTAGAACGGATCAATTAAATGAATCCACCACTAATCATTGGACCGGAGCGGAGCAATCACTGCTTGGAATTATAAAAGTAGATGGTAAGTCTTATCGCTTTCTTGGAAACCCAGAGCAAGCTTACAACGCGATTTTGCCTTCTTCAGAGGAGAAAGATTACAACTTTAGTTATACGGAAACCAGTCCAACAGGAGACTGGAAAGCAGCTGGCTATAGTGCTGGCGACTGGAAGACAGGTGCAGCACCTTTTGGTGATGTTTCTCAATTTGCTAAAACCGCCTGGACCTCAAAGAATTTGTGGGTAAGAAGGTCGTTCGACATCGCAGATCCAATGCTTAAAGATTTGGCCTTAAAGTTGAATCACGATGACAATATAGAAGTGTATCTAAACGGAGCTTTGATCTATAGCCATGTTGGATGGACCGACAACAAGTTCGTTTACATTCCGATAGAAACTAATGTGATAAGTTCACTGAAAAAAGAGAATAATATCTTAGCTATTCATATCGCCAATACTGCGGGTGGCGCCTGGTTGGATGCTGGATTAGTTACTAAAGCTATCAATTCTAATCCTGTTACTTTAGCAGTGCAAAAAAGCGTCAACATAACCGCTACGCAAACAAAGTACGAATTCAAGGCAGGTGCTGTTGATCTTGCAGTAACCTTTACGTCGCCATTGTTGCTTGATGACTTAAACCTAATATCCAGACCAATATCTTATGTCACGTACAAGGTAAAGGCTAATGATAAAAAATTACACAATGTAGATGTCTTATTTAATGCTGCTACTACCATCGCTACCAACACATCTGGACAAGAGGTAAAAGCGGATGTTGCGAATGCTGGACCTTTAGCTATCTTAAAAGCTGGAACTACCGAGCAACCAATTCTAAAGAAAAGGGGAGACGACTTAAGAATCGATTGGGGCTATATGTATGTAGCCACTCCATTGACCAATAAAGCCACCCAATATATTCTTCCTCAAAAAAACGCAGTTACCGAGTTTACTAAAGGATTGAAGATCATGAGACCTTCATCACAAACAGGAACGAAGTTATCATTGAGCACAATTTTAGCCTTTGGTAAAGTTGGTGCGACTGAAAAGCAACAGTATCTGATGGTTGGTTATGATGATCAGGAGTCAGTACAATATTTCGGACAAAATCTTAAAGCTTACTGGAATAGTGATGGTAGCAAAACTTTCAACAGTGAGCTCATTAGTGCCGGTGTAGATTATGGAAAGGTTATGCAAAAGACAAATGCTTTTGATGTATCTATGTACAAAAATGCTTTAGCCGCAGGTGGTGAGAAATACGCCAAATTATGTGTTCTGGGATATAGACAAGCTATCTCCGCCCATAAGTTGGTGAAGAGCCCTTCAGGTGATCTATTGTTTATGTCTAAAGAAAACTTTAGCAACGGTTCGATCTACACGGTTGATGTTACCTATCCGTCAGCACCACTTTTTCTTGCTTACAATCCAGATCTGGTTAAAGGTTTAATGAATGGTATTTTCGCCTATAGCGAAAGCGGAAAATGGGTAAAGCCATTCGCTGCACATGATTTGGGTACTTATCCCTTAGCGAATGGACAAACCTATGGTGAAGATATGCCTGTAGAAGAATCCGGAAACATGATTATCTTAACAGGCGCAATCGCGAAAGCTGAAGGCAATGCCGATTATGCTAAAAAGCATTGGAAAACTTTAGGAGTTTGGGCAGAGTATTTGAGCAGGGAAGGATTTGATCCTGGAAATCAATTGTGTACTGATGATTTTGCCGGACACCTTGCCAGAAATTCAAATTTATCTGTCAAGGCTATCGTTGCTCTCGGAACCTACGGCATGCTTGCTGAGCAGTTAGGTGAAACAGCTGAGGCTAAGAAATATACAAAGATGGCAAAGGAGATGGCATTGAAGTGGATGACTATGGCCGACGATGGTGATCACTACGCGCTAACATTTGATAAAAAAGGAACATGGAGCCAAAAGTATAATTTAGTTTGGGATAAGCTTCTTGGATTAAACCTGTTCCCAAAGTCTGTATATGACAAAGAGATCAAATTCTATCTGACTAAACAAAATGCGTTCGGACTTCCTTTAGATAGTCGCAGAACCTATTCAAAGTCAGACTGGATAATATGGACTTCAGTTTTGGCAGATAACAAAGCAGATTTTGACGCCCTGGTTAATCCTGTCTATAAATATGCAAACGAAACCAGTTCAAGAGTTCCACTAAGCGATTGGCACGAGACGACTACTGGTAAAATGACAGGTTTCCAAGCTAGAAGTGTAGTAGGTGGTTACTTTATTAAAATGCTTGAGTACGATTGGAATAAAAAGTCTTTAAAATAGAATTTTCATTAGAAAGGCTATATCCATTTACGGATATAGCCTTTTTTATAGCGCTAGGAAGTAACAGCGTTACTTACCTAAGCTTTGATAGATCTCCGTAAATAGTAAACCGCTTCCTCCACCAAAGTGATGTACGATAGGAACCTGGGGAGCTAGTCGAGTGATTCCTTCCACCAATTCAAGTTCTTCTTCGTCTTTCAATCCTGCACCGATCAGTACCAGTTGAAAAGATGCTGATTTAAAAACAGTAAGCGCTTCTTCCAATGTGCGTACACCGGTTCCATGCAGATCAGGATTTGAATCTATTAGTCGTACTATAGTCTTCAAAATCTCATCATGCGTACAGATGATCAATATTTCTGTTTTATTCATATCAATAATTCATAGGAACTTCCATCAATAGTATCCGGCTGTTTTTCTGGGCTTCAATGATGACCTCCTCAGTCTCCCAAATTCCATAGCCATCACGTTCATTCAAAGTCTGTTCGCCTATTTGAGCTGAACCCTGAATCATAAATACATATAAACCATTGTCTTTGTTTTTTAACTGATACCGGGTAACCGTAGATTGATCAAATTTCCCAATATTAAACCATGCATCCTGATAAATCCATACCCCTTTGTCATGCTGATCCGGTGAAAGAATTTGATTGAATTCATTGGATCGCATGTCGCTCGTATAGGTTTTCTGCTGATATCTTGGAACCACATTACGTTGATTGGGAAATAACCAGATCTGTAAAAACTGAGCAGGTTCTCCCTGATTTTTGTTAAACTCTTTGTGATAAATTCCTGTTCCCGCACTCATTACCTGTATTTCTCCAGATTCAATTACCGCAACATTGTTCATGCTGTCTTCATGCTGTAATGCACCGCTGAGGGGTATGGATATGATTTCCATATTGTCGTGTGGATGTTCTCCAAAGCCCATTCCACCATCTACCCAGTCATCATTCAATACCCGTAGCGCTCCGAACTGGATTCTCTCCGGATTATAGTTTGCCCCGAAACTGAAGGTATGAAAGCTTTTTAACCATCTATGATCAGATTTGTCTCTGCTTGCTGAAGTATGTAATATCGTTTGTGCCATGATCTTATGTTTTAATACATGTCAAAGGTAGGGGATGTAAATTCCTTAAATCTTAACCTAGAATAAGAAATTGAAAGTCATGCGATCTTCATAAGCATAAAAAGAGGAGACAGGATTAAAATAAAAATCAGAAATTCTTTATTTTTGAATTTGTTTACGCAAAAGCTGAGCGATGAAGAAGAATTTTATTTCTAATTCTCCAGAGTCTGTGAGAATGTTTAAGAGCCCCCTGTTGGAGGGGTTATCGAAGGTTCCATTTTTTGTACCTTTGATTGTCTATGTGCCTATCATAGTATTTTTTTGCTGGAAGTCGATCAATGCTAACGGGATCATACGTTTTGCCAGCTACCTGATGATCGGGCTTTTTATATGGACGTTTACAGAATATATCCTGCACCGCTTCATATTTCATTTCTACCCAAACTCTCAAATGGGTAAGCGGATACATTTTATATTTCATGGCGTTCACCATGATTATCCTAATGACGCGCGACGATTGGTTATGCCTCCATCAGCAAGTATTCCACTAGCTTTGGCTTTTTATTTTCTATTTAAGGAAATCTTTCTGCCCCAAATGCTCGACGGTTTTTTTGCTGGCTTTTTGTTGGGCTACTTATTTTATGATATGACCCATTACATGCTGCATCATGCGCAGTTTAAGAATCCTTTCTGGAAAAAGTTGAAGCAACAACACATGCTCCATCATTATGATGATTCCACTAAAAAGTATGGAGTCACTTCTGACCTATGGGACAAAGTTTTTCGGACTAAATAAAATGTTTACTTCTTTTTAGTGCCAACCTTCTTAGCATCCTTCGCTGAGGTTTCGTTTTCCGGTTCAGCGCCTTTTGGCTTTTTCTGATCCACTATCTCTGCTTTTTTCGTTTTATCTGTGGGAGTTTTCATGGTAGTATTGTTTGCTGAATATGATTTCTTTGTTAACGTTAACAATTCTATGTGGTATTAAGTTTCCAATACGTCAAAAAGCTATATATTTAGCCCATCAAACATCTTTCTATGCGGATTAAAATCCATCATTTCATTACCCTAATTCTACTGATCGCTACCAATTCCCTTCATGCTCAAAATGTAGAAGGAAGCTTAGGTCTTCACACTTTCGCAGACAACAGAGAATATGGGAAGTCCAAGCGCTACCCTCAAACCATATTCGGAGTCCGACTTTCTCCGGAACTAGGACTTCTATTAGACAGTACGCACCGGATTAGGGTAGGTTTTAATGCACTCCACGAATTTGGATCATCAAAATTTACCGATCATATCGATCCTGTCGTTTATTACCAGTACCAGAAAAAAGACTGGGACTTTTACATGGGTGCTTTTCCGAGGTTTAAGTTACTTAGCGATTATCCAAGAGCTGTTTTAACAGATACACTCAATTATTACCGTCCAAATGTGGAAGGTATGTTGGTGAAATATGAGAACAGCCATTTCAAACAAACACTTTGGATCGATTGGACCAGCCGCCAAACTGCAACTGCACGGGAGAACTTTCTATTTGGCTTGTCTGGTTCTTACAAGCCAGGAATTTTCTTTTTGTCACACTACGCGATGATGCTACATAATGCCGGTCCAGCAGTAAGTATTGAGGGCGACCATATCGAAGACAATGGTGCCTTAGCAGTTAAGGCAGGCCTGGATCTTTCTAAGAAAACATTTTTAGATTCTCTAACCCTCAACGTGGGCGGATTAATGTCTTTCGAACGGGTGCGCACCATCGGCGGATGGCAAACTCCTAAAGGATTGCTCCTCGAGTTTCATGTTGAATATAAAGGGTTTGGGATCATTAATTCCTACTATAATGGAGAGGGTCACCACATTAGATTTGGCGATAGGTTCTATAGCTCCAAAGTGTACAATAGAACTGACCTGACCTGGAGACCAATTCTTTTCAAAAACATCGAAGGTCTTTTAGACCTCTCTTTCCACTTTGTGGATGGCGTAGTGGATAGCCAACAGGCATTTGGACTCCGCTATAACATCATGGGTAGTCGAAAAATAAAGTAAACATGAAAAAGATTATCGCACTCATTTTTGCGCTCAGTATCAGTTCTACCTTCGGGCAAGTAAAAACGCCTGTAGAAAAGCACGGTCAGTTAAAAGTATTGAATGGCAAAATTGTCGATAAGCATAACCTTCCGCCTCAGCTCCGTGGTATAAGTATGTCATGGTCTGTATGGGGAGGTAGAAAGTATTATACCCCTAAGGCACTAAGTTGGATAGCTACTGATTTTAACGCTAATGTAATCAGACTTGCAATGGGCATAGAACCCGCTCGTGGATACTTAAGCAATCCAGTAGAGCAAAAGACGTTAATCATAAATTCAATTGACGCAGCTACCAAAAATGGGGTTTACGTACTCGTGGATTGGCATGATCATCATGCGGATCAGCACCAGAAACAAGCAGTGTCTTTCTTTTCTGAAATCGCCAGAAAATATGCAGGTCAAAAAAACATAATTTATGAAGTATTCAATGAGCCCACCCGAATAGACTGGAAAGTCGTTAAGTCTTATGCCATTAAAGTGATCAAAGAGATAAGAAAGTACGACAAAGAAAACCTGATTATTGTAGGTAGTCCTGCTTGGGATCAGGATGTAGATATTGTCGCCAAAGATCGCATCGTGGGTTATAAAAACATAGCGTACTCGTTTCATTTCTATGCTTCCGATCCAAATCATCAGGAGGTACTAATGAAGAAGGCGGAAGTCGCCATGACGGCAGGTATACCGTTATTTGTCACCGAGTGGGGTGTGGGGGAGTCGGACGGCAATGGTGTTTTCGATCTCGCTAAAACGGAGAAATGGTTAAGCTGGATGGAAAAAAATCAGCTAAGTTGGGCCAATTGGAACATCACAGATAAATTAGAGACTACCGCCTTGCTGAAACCCGGTGCATCTGAACATGGGGGTTGGAGTGACGAACATTTGAGCCCTGCCGGCCAATTCATCAGAAAAAAACTAAGGGAATTAAATAGCCAAGATCCCCTTCGCAAAAAATAATTATGAAAATATTCTCTATAGCCGCTTGTTATTTTTTAGTTTGCTCGACAATCAGCCTGCAGGCACAAACATTCTCACTGCAGTCTCAAAAGCCTTCAGATCTGGTAAATGTATTTTTGGGTTCATCAGGTGATCACGGACAAATGTCTCCAGCGGCATCCTATCCTTTCGGAATGCTGAGCATCGGACCGCAGACTTATCCAACTACGCACATGGGTTATGAGCACTTGGCGAAGGAGTTTAAAGGCTTCACCCATACGCGATTTGAAGGCGTAGGTTGTACCGGAAGCGGTGGACTGATCTTAATCAAACCATTTTTGGGAGCGGATCCTACCAAGTCTACACTTTTAAAATCAACCGAAAAGGCAAGTCCGGGTTACTACGAAGTTGGTTTTGAGAACAAAATCAAAGCGCGCCTTACTGTTTTGGGAAATGGAGGTAAGCATTTTTACGATTTCCCAAAAGGTGAGAAAGGTTTATTCATGGATTTATCGCACGCTTTTTCAGGCGGATTTATCGCAGAAGAACATGAGATTAACGGCAACTCCGTATCAGGCTGGATAGATGCTAAAACAACCTGTGGTGTTGGCCGCTATAGAATGTACTATTATCTGGAAGTGAACAAGGGGTCGAGCTGGGTGAATGATTCGGCACATCAGCTGAAGCTGATGTTGCCATCCGATGATTCCTTGGTGGAGGTTAACGTCGCACTTTCCGCTGTGAGCATTGTGGCTGCTAAAACTTCCATCCAAAAGGGTGCTCTCGATTCCTTGGTTCAGCAAACACGGTCTGAGTGGGACAGGTTGCTCAGCAGAATTGCAGTGGAAGGCAACATGGAAGAAGCAGGGCTTTTTTATTCCCTATTGTATAGAACAATGCAATCGCCTTTTATGATTTCAGAACCAGATGGGCAGTATCGTTCCACAAAAGGAGAGTTGCTGAAGAGTAAGCAGGTCAGGTATAATGGTTGGGCAATTTGGGATAACTACCGAACCCAATTGCCGTTATTGTCATTAATTACGCCAGATAAATATGCAGGGATGGTGACTTCGTTGTCAGAAATGTATCAGTCAGGGAAAAAGGATTATGCTACGCAAACCGAGCCTTCCAATACCGTTCGATCTGAGCATGCCATCGTAGTTTTATTGGATGCTTACAGAAAGGGGTATCCGGTAAATTTTAAAACCATCGCTGACTCTTTAGTAAAAGAGGTTGATGGACTCGATTACAAGGCTCCGGATAAAGCTCTGGAGTCAAGTTACGATGCCTGGGCATTATCGGAAATCTTCTCTATTTTAAAAAACAAAGACCTGGCATTGAAATATAAAACCAAGGCGTTAGAGTATAAAACGTATTGGTTGAAAGACTTCCAGAATATGAAACGTCGGGATGTAGATCAGATGCAAGCCAGAGGTTTGTATCAGGGAACCATTTGGCAATACCGGTGGTTTGTACCCTATGACGTCAAAGGACTGATTGAATTGGATGGGGGAGAAAGTTCCTACCTGGCAAAATTGGACGAGTTCTTTAAGAGGGATTTGTACAACCATGCCAATGAACCAGATCTACAGGTTCCTTTGATGTACAATGTGACTGCTGAGCTTTGGAAAAGCCAGGATTGGATGCATCAAATCGCTGCCGATACGGTGATTCAAAATTATTTTAATGACAACAGCAGAGGAATAGGTTCCTATATAGGTAAGATTTACCAGAATAAGCCGGCTGCTTATCTTAGAACTATGGACGATGACGCAGGGGCAATGTCTTCCTGGTATGTTTTTGCTGCCAGTGGTTTTTCGCCTGCCTGCGTTGGTTGGCCCGTCTATTATTTGAACGTTCCCTTGTTCAAGTCCGTCACTTATCAGCTTCCTGCAGGGAAAAGTTTCCGTATTGAGGTTGAGAATTTTGGAAGCAAGAACAAATATATCAGGCGTGTGCTGTTGAATGGGAAGGAGTACAATCGAAACTACCTCAGTCAGGAGGAGATCAATGCCGGTGGAACTTTGAAAATTACTGCTTCTGAATATCCGGTCAAAGAGTGGCAGCCCGAAAAGTGGGTAAGCTCGATAGATTAGTGAAAACATAAGTATACCGTTATTGTTATGCTCAGGATTTAATTAAACGCTTGAACCTTGGCAACAACTAAACTATCAGCTACAAAACGTATCGCAATTCTTGGTGGAGGACCTAGCGGTCTGTTTATGTTTAAAAGATTTGTTGATGCCGGAAATACCGACCTTGAGATTGATATCTTCGAAAAGAAGGATATCCTTGGAGTCGGCATGCCTTACGGTAAGTCCGGTGCCAATGATGAACACATTACAAACGTCTCTGGGAACGAAATTCCTGAACTTGTCACTTCAATCAGTGAATGGCTAACCACAATCCCAGAAAGCACGGCAACTCATTTCCGCATTGATCCAACTAATTTCAGCGATTACAAAGTTTTACCACGCTTGTTATTCGGCCAGTATCTGAGGGATCAGTTCGGTATGTTATTGAAAAAGGCTCAGGATATTGGCTTAAATACCAAGGTGCATTTCAACAGCACGGTTACTGATATCATTGATCATGCTCAGCAAAAGTTTGTTGAGGTGGAGGTGAATGGAGCGCAGCATCACCAGTATCACCATGTGATCATCTGTACGGGACATAACTGGCCGGTAAAGTATGAAGGGAAGATTCCTGGATATTTTGACTCCCCATATCCTCCAGCTAAATTGGCGTTTAAGGTCAACCACCCTGTTGCGATTAAGGGATCTTCACTAACCGCAATCGACGCAATCAGGACGCTGGCGAGAATGAACGGGAACTTTGATATAGATAACAACGGTAAGGTTACTTATCATATTGGCAACGATTCTGCTGATTTCAAATTAATAATGCATTCTAGAAATGGGCTGTTACCCGCTATACGATTTCATTTGGAAGATTCACATTTACTGAAGGATGCAGTGATTAGTCGCGAGCAACTGGAGAGTAATCGTGCTGTGAACGATGGCTTCCTGTCATTAGATTATCTATTTGAGGTTAATTTCAAAGAAATGATCCGTGTAAAAGAGCCTGAGTTCTATGCTGAAATCAAAGATATGACGATTGAGCAGTTCGTGGCCCTAATGATGGATTTGCGGGAGCGTCTGGAGCCGTTTCAACTTTTCCAGGCAGAATATGCAGAAGCGGAAAAGTCTATTAAACGCAAATCATCAGTATACTGGAAAGAGATGTTGGCCGTGCTCAGTTTTGCAATGAATTATCCCGCCAAATACCTTTCTGCTGAAGATATGCAAAGACTTCAAAAAGTTTTAATGCCTTTGATCTCTATTGTAATTGCCTTCGTGCCGCAAAGTTCCGTAGAAGAGATGCTTGCGCTTCATGACGCTGGTGTTTTGGAAATGATCGCAGTGGGTGATGATAGTGAGGTAAAACCGAAAGAGGAAGGAGGGATTATTTACCACTACAAAGATGAGGAGAATCAGGCTCAATCCGTATCTTTTGCAACCTTTGTTGACTGTGTAGGCCAGCCACATTTGTCTTATGAAGACTTCCCGTATAGTGGCCTGATTAATAAAAAAACCATCAGTCCTGCTAAATTAAAATTCCGTAATCCAGAGAAAGCGGAAGAAGCCATCAGCCTTGGAGAAAAAAATATTGGCAAGGATAGTGCAGGGAACTATTATCTCCGGGTTCCAGGCGTGACAATTAATGATAATTTTCAGGCTGTTGATGAATATGGAGCCTTTAATGAGCGGATATATATTATGGCTGTACCTTATATTGGAGGGTATAACCCAGATTATTCCGGACTTGATTTTTGCGAAGCATCCTCTGCCGCGATAGGGGAAAGTATTTTAAGATAACACGATGGATCAAACCTACAATACAGATAATTTGAAACTTTTTATGGTTCTGCTGGGTTCCAAAGCTCCGAAAAGAAATGTAGAACAGCATGACTACTTTTTTGGGATCGCCAGTAGCATTAGTGACCTGGTACCAGAAATGAAGGCCTTCTGGCCTGAAGCCGGATCAAGCCTACATGTGGATGGCTGGAGGGAAGTTTCGAATGTTGACGGTTATGCCGTTAAAATAGTTCCCAGAACAGATGATGATGAGGAGTCTAAAGAAAAACTTTTCTTTATAAATTTGGGTGGCTATCAAAGTAATAAGCTGTCAGAGCAACATTATACGGTTCTAACTGTGCAGAGCGACCGAGCGATTGCGGTTCAAGAATCCAAGAAGACAGTGTTTTACAAAACCAATACGCTCAAAGGTGCAAACTCGCATATTGATGAGAAATATGGGATAGATGTAGATGATATTTATAAGGTAGAGGAAATCTTATCCCCGTCTTTTAAAGACCAATACAAGATACAACTCAGTCCTCAACCTGGACTACAAGAAGATGAAATTATCTTGGGATACTTTAAAATGGATAAGCTCTTGAAAACTAGATTATAGCTTTTTGGTAAGTACTTTAATGAACCATTTTAAAAATGGCCATGTTTTCAGGCTTTTCATGACCTGCAATTCTTCTAAAATTGTACTTTCAGCATCTAAAAATGAAAATACAGCTCTGGCTTTTGTTCCTTTAAAAAGATCGCCGAATAGTAAATGGCCCGGGTATTTTCCTTCGTTCAATACATTTAGCAGCGTAGCATCATAAAGCTTTTCTTTTAAGGCCAGCGACTCCTGACCAAAGAATGGAGAACCTGTACTGCTATAGGATGCCAGTATCTTTGTCACTGTTTTTTGAAGGTTCGTAAACGTATAGCCCGTAGATCCACGGGTGTCTCCACCGGCTGTACCTAAATTTAAAATGTTTCCATTCCGTCTATTAAACGCAAAGTCTGTCATAGGAATTACGCCATATTCAGATTCCAAAATTTCATAGCTGGGAAGGCCCAGAACCTGCTTGATATATTCTTTGATCTTGTCATCATATATTTGTTTCGGGAGTAATTCCTTGGAGAACAAAGTGTATTCAATGAAAATTGTTTGCTGATCAATAGGGAGCGTATAAAAAAATGTCGTCCCATTCTCTTGAGAGGTTCTGAAATCCATTAAAAAAGCCTCATCGTGATTGAACTGCTTATCATTCGTTCGAATAGTAACCCCTTTAAAGTGCTGGAGGAGGTACTGATCGCTCGCTTTCAACGCTGGTTTTTCAAAAAGGGAATTGATTACAAACCTGGACCTAAAGGTATTCGTTGTGGTGGTAACTTCACAATACCCATCAAATGACTCCGCTGATAGGATGGATTCATTGCGCCAATCCACTTGAGGATTTCCATTCAGGTACTCCTTCGTGAAATTATAAAAGTCAATTCCCCTGATTGACTTATAGGTATAAGGCAGGTGATCAAGAACGATACGTTGGCCTTGATTGTTGAAAAATATGAGCTGATTCCATTCATGGTGAACCAGATTTTCAAAAACACCTGGACTTTTTTCCCAAAAAGACCAGGTTCTATCATTTGAATTTTTATGGGCCTGATCTATGATCAGCACCTTCTCATTTTTCCATGTTCCGGAAGAAAATGCCCTATAGACTAAGCTTAGGCCAGCAAGTCCGGCGCCACAGATGATAAAATCGTACTGATTATTTTCTGCCTGAGACACTTTAATCAACGAGTTGAATTATTTACGGTAGGAGAAAGTAATACTGTCGGTAACTGTAAGCCCACTCATATTTTGAGCATTATACTTTACTTTATAAGTGGCGGGTTTTACAATGTCATATCCTTTTAAAAGATCGACTTTCACAGATAGGCTGTCTTTCGGTTGAATTTTGATATAACTGTCGGCTGGTGGCGGCATTATTCTTTTTGCCATTGCTCCTTTGTACATTACTTCTTCCCCTTTGTCATCCGTAATGTCAAGGTATTTGCTCAACAAGGGCTCAAAAGGGGTATGCCATTTGCAAAACTGCTGAGCAGTGTCTGCGTCATTGTAAACAGTGAATGTCATTTCGACGGGTTGACCGATATTTATGGAAGGAGCGACAGTCATTTTCGCGTACAATCCTTTACTTACAGGGGTTACGGAAGAATCAGATTTTAACGAATCTGTAGTTGCTGATTGATCAGTATTTCTGGTACTCTGGCTGCATGAAGCTAGCAGAACTAGGAATGCACCGAACATTAAGGATTGGTATTTCATCATATATTAGCGTTATCATGAATGATGCCACAATCGCCCCCTAAAGGTATTCAAAATAGATTGGCTTGCTGGCGGTTATTGTTAATCTCGGTAATTTAGCACACGATAAGATTGTGCCTTCACAGATTTTAGCACAAGTGTGCCGTTTTTGTTTGTCTGCATGGTCTGTGTTTTATTACCTATCACGATCTGGTAAACGGCTTCCGCCTTTAACCCGCTGAGCAATACTTGATGACTGCCTTTAGAAGCAACCTTAAATTGAAATGTGTGTTCATTTGCGGCGTCTATGATTAAACTCAGTTTAGCTTTGCTCGAAGAACTTACCTCTAAAGTTCTTTCTTCTTTATTTTTTGGGTAGTAAATGAGCTTATTTCCAGACTTATTAACTCCAAAATATTCATTGCTGACGACCTGAAAACCCTTTGCAGAGATCTGATATTGGCTGGAGTTTAATTTAACCAGATAACTGACATCTCGTAAGTTGTAAGAAAATTCTGTGCCGTCTAAGGAGCTATTCATGTTGGGCTCCAAACCCATTCTATTCCATTTCGGTCTTACCCCATAGATATCCCGATACAGTGCGGTAACGCTGGTGCTGATGCCCGCTAACACATCGTCTCCCAAACCCAACTGCGTCTTTCTGCTATACCTCTGTGAAGACAGCCCATCCTTATTGTATTGATTCAGTAAGTTGGATATATAGGCTAGAGCGATGTTGTTGTCGTACTTCGCATACGCCCTCACCCCAAGGTAACCCCATGTTGGAAAGATGTCCCCGTTTTCATACCTGGGAAAGGGCCAGTTTCCAGCCTCGACCTCTGCTTTTTCGAAAGATTCAAAACACAATGGCCAATGAAACAGGTGTTCTGCTTTCGTCTTTTTCTCAATTTGATCTAAGACCATTTTTATTCGCGACGGATCATCGCAAATTCCAAAAGCAATTGCAGCAAAATTAACAGGAGTAACCAGATTGTTCCCATGAACAGAACCATCCCGATCCCTCCAGTAAACATATTGCTGTTTCTCCGGCGACCAAAATCCACCCTCTGCCACAGGTTTATTGAATGCTGTTTTCAAACGTTTTGCGACGGACGCATAATAGATCGCCTTTTGCTCATTACCGAGGGTTCGCTCGCAGTGCGACCATAAGTTTAGTGCTTCATACATTTGTGCATTCACGAAGGAGTTTTCGAAACTTGCCCAAACAATATCGAGCCAATCGCTTGCTTTTTGATCCGCAATCCCATTGTTTTTCATTTCAAAAATCCCATTTTGATTTGAATCTCTTTTGATTAGCCAATCCAGGGCCTTTTCGCAACTTAGCTGATGCTTGCGCAGCCAACTCAGGTCGCCGCTCAGATCAAATTGCTCGCTGGCATTGATCACATAGCTTGTTTGTGAATCAATTGTGTAGCCCCACATAGCTTCATAGTAGCCAGTTTTAGCATCATATGTTCCTGGGATTTCGTCTCCCGGAACATTATGCCAGCGGGACAAAACCCGCCCGTCGGGCAGCATAGCCAGGTCTCTTTCCTGATCAAGTGTGGCAGACATATTTCTGGTATAATTCGCATCGTTGAGCGCCATCCCGATTTGTGCGAAGAAAGGCTCGTGTAAACATTTCCAATTGGTTAGCCAGCCATTGGCCCCGATTATGTTGTTGTCGACCACTCCGTAACGGCCTGTGGTGTTCATGAGTTCGCGTACGGCTGTGGCATCTATTCCCGGTAAATTTCCTTTGGAGTATGCCTTAAAATAATCAACATATTGTAGGTCAATGCTAGCCTCCACTACTTTGGAGGTATTTTTAAAGGCGGCAAAGACATCGAATTTTCCAGCCATGAACCTGCTTAAATTGTACCGTTGTTGCAGGGGCTCCGGAGTAAAAAGCTGTGTAAAAGTAAATTCATGTTGCTCACTTTGAGCAAACTTTGAGGCCAGGTGGTTGCCGGCAGATTCTCCAGTAATTTTTAAGCCATCACCGGATTCCGCATTCCAGAAGGTTATGCCTCCGGTATGCACACCATAAGTATCGTTTGGACGACTGAGGTATTTTGCCCAAACTATACCGCCATTGTCAATTATTCCGCCCTTCCATACCTTTAATGAAGCGAAGTTCCAGGTTGGGAAAGCGATATCTTCTAAAGTGGACAGTTGATTGTATTCCCGAATAATGTTCCAGCGAATCTTGTTCTCAATGACCTTAAAAAGCCATGTTTCCTTTACGTTGAGATTTGCATCACCATAATTTATACCGCTGATTTTGACTCCGTCCGGGAGTTCAAGTATCTGAAGAGGAGATAAGGTGGAAGCAGATGTAAAGGTGGCCTGTTGAGTTATATAGCCGGTATATGCCCCAGAAGCCGATAAGGTGTTTTTTCCATTCACGATCATTTTCTTTACCAAACACCCCTTAGAATAGTTGATTTCTAATGCAATTTTCCCGTCAGTAGTTTTTAAGGTGATGGTTTTGGAGGCTATATTCCTCTGAATGCCAGGATGGCTTTTAGGCTGGGCGGCTGACAACATAGGCATGAGGCCTAACAGTAAGAAAACTATAGAATTAATTTTAAACATTTGAATCTAGCCTGTTTGGTAAAATACACCCCAATATAGCATTGATGGACTCTTATAGCGTCACTTTATTTTTCAATTTTGATAAAATCACTAGCTACCTGATGGTACAGGATGGTTGTCTTGCTGCAAACATTAAATTTACATCAGAAAGCTAACCAAATCAAGTATGAAATTTAAGTCTATTCTATTCTTCCATTTTCTGTTTATTTTTTCAGGCCTTTCAGCTGCTAAACTGGAAAAGACACCGAAGCCGAAGATCATCAATATCGTAAACTTCATCCGTTTACTGGAACCAAGAGACCCTGAAATTACCGAAGATGTGCTCTATCAAACGGTGGTGAAGCAGATTGAAGTGATGAAGAAATATCAACTGGGCGGTAGTTTTCTTTTACAATACGACGCTTTGATGGACAGTAGGTACCAGAAGCTCCTGCAAAGTTTACCAAAAGAATCTTTCGAAATTGGCGCATGGTGGGAAATTCCTCAACCGATGGTGGAAAAGGCAGGATTAAAATGGCGCGGCAGGTATCCTTGGGATTGGCATGCTGATATTGGCTTTTCCACAGGCTATACCCCTCAGGAGCGCGAAAAGCTTGCGGATGTCTACATGGCTGATTTTAAAAAGATTTTCGGTTATTATCCGAAATCTGTGGGCTCCTGGTTCATAGATTCACATACCCTAAATTACCTCTATGAGAAATATCACATAGTTGCTTCAAGTAATTGCAAGGATCAGGTAGGAACCGATGGCTACACGCTTTGGGGTGGTTATTGGAACCAGGCCTATTATCCAAGTAAAATAAACGCTTACATGCCGGCGCAAAACGCAAAAAACCAATTGCCCGTACCCATATTCAGGATGTTGGGTAGTGACCCTGTTCGTCAATACGACACTGGTTTGGGTTCATCAAGACAAGGAGTAATCACACTGGAGCCTGTTTACCCGGAAGCAGGTGGCGACGAAACCTGGGTCAAATGGTTTTTTGAAGAATTTATCACCGGCGAGTCGATGGAGTTCGCTTACACGCAGGCGGGACAGGAAAACTCTTTTACCTGGGATGCCATGAGTAAAGGTTTTGCGATTCAGATGCCCCTGATCGCCAAGTTGCGGGATGAAAAGAAAGTAAAAGTGGAGACTTTAGCGGAATCTGGGCAGTGGTTTAAAGACCACTACAAAGTAACCCCGGCCACTTCTGTAACCATAAATAAGGATCTTCCGGGCAGTGACCTGAAGACAGTATGGTTTAACAGCAGGTTTTATCGGGTCAATCTTTTATGGGAGAAGGGAAGCCTCACCATCAGAGATATTCATTTGTTTGACGAAGCATTCCCATCCATCTATACCGAAAATAAGGCTACATCGAACGAGTGTGCCTTCTTTACCTTACCTTTTGTAGACGGTTACCTGTGGAGTAAGCGTGGCCTGATGGCAGGTTTAAGGTTTAAAGAGCGCGTAAACAATGAAGAAGTCCTACTAACCGGTGGTAATCCGGTAATTACGAATCCCTCCAAAGGTAAACTGCACATCTCCTGGCCTATTAAAAACAATACGGCTACGCTAGTCATGGACATTGATGAAAAGCAGATTAAAATTAGTAGCACAGGTAAGGGTAACCCAGATTGGTTTCTTGACATGACTGCTGCTGATCCAACCATGCTTCCATACAAGACCATAGGCCCTCATAAAATAGATTGTGAATTTGACAAGATGGGATATATGATAAAGGCGTTGAACGGATCTTTCAGCAAACCAAATGATCAAGTATCATTTCGAATCTCACCCAACAATAACAATGTACTCCTGGATTTGTCAAGCGAAAACTAGATACAGGAATTACACATGTAGTTCGTTAAAAAATGTTAAATGACATAAAGTAGAAGACAGTGGCGGTTGATGATGGTATATTTGAGACTTAAAGCCCGTTTATACAGGTTTATATTTGGTTAGAAAAGGGGTGTATCTGGATAGATATCCCCTTTCTGTTTTTTTATGTAAATAAAAATACTAATATTTGTAGCATTATGTCTCGTCAACTTATCATAACTGTCTTAGCCATTCATGAGCCCAAAACGGGTGCTGACTTTCCGCTGCAAAAAGTGATGGATATCAGATTAAGTACATTTGCTTCCGAACTAAAAGCTAAGCTGGAAAAATTACTGGAAGGGGAGCAACTTTGTGATGACCTTGTGGTATGGCTCAGTTACACTGCAAATTACGCCGTTCGATGGAAAATTGTTAATGATGTTCCGGGAGAAATTGAGGAAGTTGTTTACAATCTATGTGCGAAACTTGGCTATATCGTTTGGAAGGGCAGTATCATCAGCATTAAAAAAACATAAATTAATATCTTTGCGTATGACTTTAGGAGATATTGAAGATATTGAAGGGGCCTTCCACGGCATCACTTTACCAGAAGGGCCGCTGTATCTGAACGTTGCTACAAAGATTACCGATCTCCCAGCATTCATTCAAGCTCAGCTGAGCATTATTAAAAACGCGCCTGATAGTAGAATGAGTATCCCTGCCTATGACAGATTGTTGGCGTTAAAAAAGATACTAGAGGAAGGAGTTTCCTAGTACTGCTATGTTTATAGCTTTTAAAAACGCTTTCAACCCGGATGACATTCCCGAAGAGTTATATTTGTCAGACGGTGACAACGCCCCTCACTGGTTGTGTCTGCTTGCCGCGCAGGAGTTGCAGGGCCGACTTAGCGCTCAAACCTCACTGAATCACAATTTTGGATTAGATGGTCAGACAGATACCGCAGTTGTCGGTAAGATGTTCGGTGTTTTAGTCGTCGATTCTCCCCTCCATGGTGTTGGATATTTAGCTGCATTTTCCGGTAAATTGGGTGGAAAGAATCTATACAAAGATTTCGTTCCTCCAGTATTCGATTTATTAACCGAAGGCAGTTTCTTAAATACAGGAATGCAGGAACTTGGTCGGATGAACGAACAAATAAAAGCAATCGGATCCGATTGTAATGGCGGTACTCAATTATTGACTGATTTAAAACATGCAAGACGCCTACATTCCATAGCCTTACAAAAACAGATTTTTGATCAGTATCACCTGGTTAATCAAGCTGGCATAGAAAAAAGTCTTAATGACATCTTCGAAGATGCCGGGTATAAAAATCCTCCCGCTGGAGCAGCTGAGTGTGCAGGTATAAAACTTCTGCAATACGCCTTCAAATTTCAAATGAAACCCATCGCATTAGCGGAATTCTGGTGGGGCGAATCGCCTAAGTCGGCCGCATGGAAACATGGTCATTTTTATGCCTGTTGTAAAGAAAAATGTGCGCCTATCCTCAGTCATATGCTCAGCTAAGCAAGACCTACATTCAACAAAGTATAGTGACAAACACGTTGGAATTCCGGGTGTAGAAAACAATTTAGCTAAACCTTGAGTTTAAGGGCTAACAAACAGCTAAATTCTACAAAAATGGAAAACTATACAATGCTTCAGTACTTTGAATGGTACTATCCAAACGATGGAAGTCTATGGAAAAAGTTTCGGAAAGATGCCGAAAAACTTAAAGAAGCGGGAATTGATACGGTATGGTTGCCACCCGCACACAAAGGGATGGAGGGCGTCGATTCCACAGGATATGACTCCTATGATTTATATGATCTAGGCGAATTCGATCAGAAAGGGACAATTAGAACAAAATACGGCACTAAAGAAGAATATCTGGCTGCGATAAAGGCCGCTAAAGAACATGGTGTTCAAGTATATGCAGATATCGTGCTCAATCATTTGGGCGGGGCTGATGAACATGAGCCGGTCCTGGTGAGAAAGGTAGATCCGAATAACCGCAATGAGTTCATATCAGATGTTTATGAAATAGATGCTTTTACCAAGTTCACTTATCCCGGAAGAAATGGCAAACATTCCGATTTTAAATGGGATTTTCAGTGTTTTAGCGGCGTAGATTACGATGAACGTACGAAGGAAACAGCGATCTACAGTATCCAAAATCAATATGGAACGGGTTGGGAAGACGTTTTGGACGACGAAAATGGTAACTATGATTACCTCATGCTGACCGACATTGATTTTCGCAATCCTTATGTGAGGGAAGAATTAAAACGTTGGGGCAAGTGGTTTCATGAAACTACTGGAATCAACGGTTTCAGATTAGATGCTATAAAGCACATGCCCGCCGGTTTTTACAATGATTGGCTGGATTATATGCGCTCCGAAACTGGCGAAGAGTTATTCACGGTGGGAGAATATTGGTCGCCATAT
>Ga0247814_10000374_pt1 | contig 36249 bp, 36 predicted proteins | sample UWRJL179409R1_FD_179947 | JGI IMG/M metagenome (GOLD analysis project Ga0247814, IMG submission 179947) | Plant litter microbial communities from Arlington Agricultural Research Station in Wisconsin, United States - UWRJ-L179-409R-1 | ecosystem: Environmental > Terrestrial > Plant litter >... | reverse complement strand
CATTTCAATGTCTTCGCCTGGACGGATCATCCGGATGGCATTCAGGAAATACGCAACAAAGTAGGTTCTGCGATGGCGCAGATGGATGCGGTGGCCCGGCAGGAAAGCGACGGCGCGCCGCAGATCTGGTGGGCGGGCATCCCGGGTAATGCGGCGGACTTCCCGCTGAATGATACTTTCGATACCTTTTTAGAACAGGCGGCGTGTTTCCTGAACGTGGAAAGCAATTACCGTTCATCAGCAAGCGGTTTCGGTATTCGCCTGGGTGACCGCCTTTCCGGTCGCCCGGTCAACGCGGATATATCCGATGAACCTATGAAAAAGGGTTTTATCACCAACCGCAATAAAATGATCCTGGGGCCGAGCGGGTCGGGCAAATCATTTTTCACCAATCACCTGAACAACGGCTATTACGAACAGGATACCCATGTGGTGATCGTCGACGTGGGCCACAGCTATCAGGGGCTTTGTGACCTGGCCAGGGGCTATTACTTTACCTACAGTGAGGATAACCCCATCCGCTTTAATCCCTTTTATATTGCTGACAGCGAAGTGCTCGACATTGAAAAAAAGGAAAGTCTCAAGACCCTGCTGTTAGCGCTTTGGAAAAAGGATAACGAAGGCTATACCCGTTCGGAATATGTGGCCATTTCTAACGCCATTACCCTGTACTATGGGCACCTGAAAAAGCATCCTGCCATTTTCCCCGGCTTCAATTCTTTCTATGAGTTCCTGATGGAGGAATACCTGCAGGTTTTGCAGCAGGGTAAAGTCTCGGAAAAGGATTTTAACATGAGTAATTTCCTGTACGTACTGAATCCCTATTATAAGAACGGCGAATATGACTACCTGCTCAACGCGACCGAGAACCTTGATTTGCTTAACGAACGCTTTATCGTCTTCGAACTGGACAATATCAAATCACACGAGATCCTGTTCCCGGTGGTCACGATCATCATTATGGAAGTCTTCATTTCCAAGATGCGCAAGCTGCCCAAGAACGTCCGCAAGGTCATTTTAATTGAGGAAGCCTGGAAGGCAATAGCCAAAGAAGGCATGGCCGATTACATCCGCTACTTATTCAAAACCGTCCGTAAGTTTTTTGGTGAGGCCATTGTTGTCACCCAGGAGGTGGAGGATATCCTGAGTTCACCGATCATCAAACAGGCCATTGTCAATAATTCCGACTGCAAGATATTGCTCGACCAAAGCAAGTACCAGAATAAGTTCGATGATGTGCAGGCCCTGTTGGGATTAACTGAGAAAGAAAAGGCGCTCATCCTTTCCATGAACAAGGCCAATGACCCGGATAAAAAATACAAAGAAGTCTTCATCAGCCTTGGCGGGCAATTCAGCAAAGTTTACCGGACAGAAGTATCCCCCGAAGCTTACTGGGCCTACACCACCGAAGCCGCTGAAAAAGGCAAAGTACGGGACCTGGCAAAACAACTGGGCAGCATGGAAAAAGCCATAGCCACTATCGTCGCCGAACAACAACTCAACAACAAATCTAAAAATTAGAAGTCATGAAGAAATACATGGTTATTCTGCCACTTTCAGCCATGACGCTGTTTGTGGCCCTCCCCAAAGAAGCGGATGCGCAATTCGCCATCGTGGAAGTCATCAAAGCCGCGATCACGAAGGTCATCAAAGCAATAGACCTGCAAGTGCAGCGGATGCAGAACAAGACCATCTGGCTGCAAAACGCGCAAAAGGCTTTGGAAAATCAGTTATCCAAACTCAAACTGGACGAAATATCCGGCTGGTCAGAGAAACAAAAAGAACTATACGGCCAGTACTATACCGAACTCTGGCAGGTCAAATCCCTGATCGCCTATTACGAACGCATCCGGCACATCACCGAAACGCAGGCGGCGCTCATCAACGAGTACAACCATGCCTGGGGACTGCTCCGGCAGGACAAGCATTTCAGCCATGAGGAATTGACGTATATGCAAAAAGTATATAACGGGATCTTACAGGAGAGTGTCAAAAATCTGGATGAGATCCTGGTCATTGTCAGCTCTTTCAAAACGCAGATGACCGATGCCAAAAGGATCGAACTCATCAACAAGGCCGCCGACCGCATCGATAAGAATTGCAGCGACCTCCGGCAGTTCAACAACCAGAACTATGTCCTCAGCCTGCAACGCGCCCAAAGCGAACACGAAGTGATCACCTTAAAGAAATACTATGGAATCGATTAAGCAAATTAAAAAGCTGGGGCTGATTTTACTTTTCGCTTTCAGCTTTCAGCCCGCTCATGCCCAAACCTGGGCCGAATGGTGGAGCCAGAAGAAAACACAGATCAAGTACCTGCAACAGCAGATCGCGGCCTTATCCGTCTATGGCGGCTATGTCAGGCAAGGCTACCAGATCTCGCAAAATGGTTTGGGTAGTATCAGTAATTGGGCCAGGGGCGAATTTAACCTGCATACGGATTATTACGCTTCGCTCAAAGCGGTCAACCCGGCGATCAAACGTGATCCGAAAGCAGCGGCTATTGTCAACTATGCCGGTATCATTCCGTCACGGTTTGATCAGGTGAATGTTTTGCCGGGTTTAAGCCCGGACGACCGGCAATACATCGGAACCGTGCAGCAAAAGCTACTGGAGGAATGTAGCAAAGATATTGCCGAATTGCAAATGGTCATGACACCCGGTAAAGCCCAAATGACAGATGATGAACGCATCAAACGGCTCGATCAGCTTTATGCAGGCATGAAAGATAAGTACGCCTTTACCATGACCTTTTGCAGCCAGGTCAGTATGTATCTGCTGCACAGAACTAACGAAAATCAAAGCATACAAACTCTAAAGCACTATTATGGCATCAATTAAAAAAGTTGGGCTGGCGCTGCTTTGCTTTTTGCTTTCCGCTTTAAGCTTTCACCCTTGCAAGGCCCAATCCTACGAAATTAAGCAATTGCTTTTGGACGTGGAAAAACTCACGCAATTCAAAGCCATCCTTTCCGACATGCAAAAAGGTTATACCATCCTGACCCAAGGCTATGGCCAGGTCAAAGACCTCGCGCAGGGCAATTTCAGTTTACACCAGGTCTTCCTGGACGGGCTGTTGCAGGTAAACCCCGAGATCAAAAAGTACGTCCGGGTGGCTGATATTATCGCAGACGAGGCCAGTATCCTTTCGGAGTATAAAAAAGCGTACCGGCAGTTTATCGGCTCAGGCCGGTTCAATGCGGGCGAACTGGATTACATCGGGCGGGTCTACGCCAGCCTGACCAAAGCCGCGCTCCGCAACGTCAACGAACTAGCCGATGTCATCACCGCCTCCAAGCTCCGCATGAGCGATGATGAACGCTTGTCGGCCATTGACCGCATTTATGCCGATACCGGCGATAAACTGCAGTTCCTGCGCAGCTTTAACCGGCGCACCGCCATGCTGCAAGCGCAGCGGCAAAAGGAAAGCAATGACGTACAGTCCCTAAAAAACCTCTACCAACCATGAAAAATAAACGTGTTTATATCAGTACGATCGGGGTACTGCTACTGCAAGTGCCACTTTTAGCACGGGCCCAAGGCCTCGCTGACGATTTAAAAGGAATGCAGCCCGTCCTCGACAATGTGTACAGCCAGATGATCCCGCTTTGCAGCCAGCTCATCGGCGCGGCGCGGGGCATTGCAGGCTTTGCCGCACTCTGGTTCATTGCCTCCCGCGTATGGCGGCAGATCGCCAATGCCGAACCGCTCGAATTTTATCCCCTATTGCGGCCCTTCGCCCTGGGCCTGGCGATCCTGTTGTTCCCGGCGGTCATCGGCCTGATGAACGGGGTCTTGCAGCCCGTAGTCAGTGCCACCGGTAATATGGTGCAAAACAGCAATACCGCCATCGCGGCTTTATTAAAGCAAAAGGAAGCCGCGATCCAACAGACAGCAGCCTACGAGATGTACGTGGGCGAAAACGGCGACGGCGACCGTGAAAAATGGTACGCGTATACCCATCCGGACGACCCGAACGGCGATGATGAGGGCATTATTGACGGCATCGGTAACGATGTGAAATTCTGGCTGGCCAAGCAGAACTATGATTTCCGCAACAGCATCAAGCAATGGTTAGCGCAGGTGCTGGAAGTGGTTTATGCAGCGGCATCGCTTTGTATCAATACCATCCGCACGTTTTTCCTGATCGTGCTGGCCATCTTAGGTCCGCTGGTGTTCGGCCTTTCCGTATTCGATGGTTTCCAGCACAGCCTGAACCAATGGCTGGCCCGTTATGTCAATATCTTTTTGTGGCTGCCCATCGCCAATATTTTCGGGAGCATCATTGGCAAAGTGCAGGAAAATATGATCCGCCTGGATATTTCCCAGATCCAAAACCAGGGGGACACCTTCTTCAGCTCAACCGACACCGCTTATACGATTTTTTTAATCATCGGCATCGTTGGTTACTTCTGCGTCCCGACCGTCGCCAATTTTATTGTGCATGCGCATGGTGGTAATGGAATGCTGCAAAGGGTGAACACGATCACGGCAGGCACAACCAGCACAGTGATCAGCACTAGCGCGGCAGTCACTTCCGCTACCGGCTCCAGGTTGGCCGAAGGCGCCAAAAATATGTACAATGCTCCCCGGCACTTCATGGAGGGCTATAACAGCGGCGGATCGGATCATCAAAAGGAACGCCTGTCCGGCAAATAATTAATCAGTGTAATCATCCATCAATCTTGCAATCATGTTCACACAACTCAAAAACATCGACACGGCATTCCGGCACATCAAGCTGTTCAGCTACCTGCTCATCGCCGCCTGCGTTGCGATCAGTTGCTTCGCCATCTGGAAAAGCTACCAGAGTTCGGCCAATGACCGGAACCATATTTACATATTGGCCAATGGCAAAGCCCTTGAAGCCTTTGCCGCGGACCGCAGGGAGAACATCCCGGTAGAGATCAGGGATCACGTTAAAATGTTCCACCACCATTTTTTTACACTGGACCCGGACGATAAAGTCATAGAAACGAATATCACCAAAGCCTTGTACCTCGCAGACGGATCGGCCAAGACGGCTTACAATAACCTCAAAGAATCCGGTTATTACGCCAACCTCATTTCCGGCAACATCAGCCAGGAGGTGGAAGTGGACAGCGTGGCTTTGGATATGGACCGCTATCCCTATTACTTCAAATGCTTTGCCACGGAAAAACTCATCCGTTCCACATCCACGGTAACGCGCAGCCTGATCACGCAAGGCTATTTGCGGAACGTTTCCCGCTCGGATAACAACCCGCATGGCTTTCTTATTGAAAAATGGGAAACACTGGAAAACAGGGATTTAAACACCAGCAGCAAATGATGGGGCTATTCCGCAGCAAAGCCCGGAGGGCCAGGCCGAACCGGGTGAGCGGTTATATAGAACGGTCGATTGAACGCAGGCAGAAACAACTGGCGCTATACCTGGACCGCAAGACACAGCACTGGAACCGGGCATCCAAACTGCTCCTCTTGCTCTTCATCTGCCTGCTATTGGGCGGTGCCAGTCTGTGGCTATTGATCGAAGCTTGTCACGCAACACAACTTTAAAACGCAAACAACATGAAACACTTAACAGCAGAACAACAGGAAAAACAGCGCAAATTCTTACTGGTATTACCCTTACTCATTTTGCCTTTTTTAACATTTGGCTTTTGGGCATTGGGCGGCGGCGGGGGAGATGCGGGTCAGGAAATTGCCGCAGGCAAAGGCATCAATACCGAATTGCCGGAGGCGCAGTTCAAGGACGACAAACCGCAAAACAAACTGAGCCTCTATGACCAGGCCGCGCGGGATTCAGCAAGCAGGCAGAATAATATCGGGAACATGGAACTGGGCGGCTTAAAAATTGACACCGATCAAAGGGCATCCGTCAACGAAGCGCAGATCAACAAGAAGTTAGCGCAGATCAGGCAGCAGATCAATCGTCCCGAAACGTCCGTAACACCGCCTGCGGCCGGGTTACAGCCAAGCAACCCGGAGACGGAGCGTTTGGAAAACCTGATCAAATCCATGCAGCAGCCTAAAACGGAGGACCCGGAAATGCAGCAATTATCGGCCATGCTCGACAAAATCCAGGCTATCCAAAACCCCGAAATGGCCGCTGAAAAGTTCAGGCAGCAATTACCGCCGAAAGCGCCGGATACCTTATTCAAAGCTGTCCCGGCAGCCATCGACGGTGACCAGAAAGTGTTGCAGGGCGGTATTGTGAAACTCCGCCTACAGGATACGATGACCCTGAATGGCCTCCTGCTGCCCAAAGGCCAACTGCTATTCGGCAATGGTACCATCGTGAACCAGCGGCTCTTACTGAACATCAAAAATATCCGCATCGGCAACGCCATTATCCCGGTTGACCTGACGGTTTTCTCTTTAGACGGATTGAGCGGCATTAATGCGCCGGAAGCCGAGCTGGCCGATGCCGCAGGCAGTGGCAGCAGCAACGCGCTGCAAAGCATGACGTTTATGCCCGTCGATCAAACACTGGCGACACAGGCCGCCGGGGCCGGTATTGAAACCGCGAAAAGCCTGTTCAGCAAAAAGGTCCGGCGCGTCAAAGTGAAGCTGAAAGCCGGTTATCCGGTGTTGCTTCGAATGAACAGATAATCCCATGCGACTGGAAACAAAGCACGCCGAAAACATCATTCGTGTGCTCGAAGATGCCCAGGACGTAGGCCTGTCCCATGTGGTCTTCGCGCTGCGGCCAACCGACATGGACCTGCAACCGCATCAGCTGGCGCTGTTTGCAACAGCAGGGGAGGCCCTGGATTATCTGGATGCGAAATCCGGTTATGGTTACCTGCCCATAGATACGGATGAGCCCTTTTATTACCGACATGCGGATACTTTGCTGGAAGAAATTAAACAAGCGAATCCATTCACCATAAACAATAATATTATGAACTTAAACAATCTGGAAGACCTGAAAAAAGAGGTCAAAGACTTGGGCTTTAATCCCAAAGTAGCGGAAGAACTTGAAAAGAACATGAAACCCCTACCCGGTTATTTCACCCTGAAAGACCAGTTCCCCGGTGACAGGGGCTTGGTAGATATGACCCTGCACTTCCGCAAATCGGGGCAGTCCGATTACTACGCCTTCAACAAGTTTGAAGTGACCGCCGGAAAAGTACCGCCAACGGTACCCGGCCGGCAATACATGGTCATCACCGAAAATAAGGAAAACGCGGAAAAGCCCCTGGTAAAAACCTTTGACAGCCCCAACGAAGCCATCGACTTCTTTAAAAAGCAGAAAGGTACCAGCGAACTGGGCCTGGGTGAAAGCGCCGAAAGCAAGCAGCTGCTCGCCAGTATGGATAAAGGCACCGTCAATTACATCGACAAAGAATTCCGGGCCGCTTATTTCAGCCCTCCCGTCAAACAGACCTTTTATATCAAAGACGGACAGGGCTTCAGTGCCAGGCAGGCAGCTAACCTGGTACAGGACCGCACCGTTCACCGGGACAACATGATGACCCGCGACGGCGAACCCTACAAAGCCTGGATCAGGCTGGACTTCGACCAGAAAAAGGACGATTACGGCAACCATAAGTTCAAGCAGTTCCATGACCCGTCATTTGGCTTCGATCTGGAAAAGACCCTGAACAATTACAAGATCAAGGAATTGTCCGACCCGGCCAAAAAAGAAGCCATCATGGAAGCCATGAAACAGGGCGACCGCGTGGAACTCACCGTTAAAGGTGCCGATAACAAAGACGTAAAGATCTTTGCCGAAGCCGTTCCCCGCTACAGCAAACTGGATTTCTTCAACGACAAAGGCACCCGCCAGAAACGCGAGCAGTTTGAAAAACCGGTAGCGGAACTCTCAACAGGCAAGGGACAAAACCAGGCCAAAGAACAGCAACAGGAGCAAAGGCAGGGGGTGCGGATCTAAGCATTTGCCTGGCATAACCAAGGCTGTATCATTGATAAAATGATACGGCCTTTTTTGCTATATTAGACTTAGATTAACGGACAGCTTTATGGCATTTCCAAAAAACAAGATACTGACCTGTTATGTCGTGGATGACGAGCAACATGCCGTGGATGCCACTTCCGACTATATTCTAAGAACGGAAGGCCTGCAACTCAACGGCGCGTCCACCAATCCCTTGCAAGCCATTACCGAGGTCGCCAAACCCGGAGGGCCTGATTTGACTTTTTTAGACGTAGACATGCCCAAAATGTCAGGCATCAGCTTTGCCGAACTGGCTAAACCCTACACAACCATTATTTTCACCACCGCCGATCCTCGTCAGCTCCGATACGCTTTTCCCGACGAAAGCTTTGAATGCCTTGCCAAGCCCTTTTCTTATGAAAAATTTTTAGCGTGCATAAAGAAAATAAGGAAATAAATTCACGCATGTCACCACTTCGCGAAAAAAGCCACATTATTTTTACGACAAAATTGATCCGATGAATACTGTTATCACGCAAACCGAATTCCTTAAAGTCTGGTTCCGCTGTAAAACGGCAATGGACCTACTGGTCATGGAAAAAAGCTACGAAGAATTAACCCTCCATAATATTTCTCAACGCACCGGATTGCCCGAAAGTGCAATTGCCACCTATTTCCAATCACTGGATACCCTGCTCGAAATGTACGACGGCACCATCGTGCTGGAGCAGGCGCTCAAAATTAAGTTCGGACAGGAAAAACCGGAATAGTATTTTGATCAAATTCCTATCTTTGCCCGAACTATGGCACTACCACTCCGTATCACGCATAACAACAAAGACCTGTTTTTTGAACTGCTCACCGACAAGCCCTCAGCAGCCAGCGGCCACGTGGAAATTCTGCTTGACGGTCAAACATACCGGCTCCGCAGGCAGGGCAAAAACTGGACTATCGAAAATGATACGCATGACCTCAACCCGGACTTGATACAAGCCATCGGCAAGGCAATGGAACTCCGCTACCGCCTGTAACAAGCGAACTGTTGAAACGTTTATATCCGTTTATGCTGCTTTTTGATCCGGCAGACTGTTTATCTTTGTAACAATAGGAGAAAGATTCATGGACAATCACTTCAGTTTTTCTGGCTTACCGGGCAATTTCGCAAAATTTGAAGCTTCACTGATTTACCAGCAGCACATCGGCACCGGCATTGGCCCCATCCGGGATTGGGAAGAAAGCCGCTTATCCGCTTTTCTTGACCGGCTCTATCGATTGACCCACGAGTGTATAGCTATGCATAACCGGGCCGATACGCCACCGCTGCAGCCCTTCAAAACTCATTTGGCCAACAAGCTTAGCCGTCCCGAACTCATCCAACTCACCCGACAACTGCTTAGGCGCTGTAACCGTGAACTAATCAATGGCTTCCGCCAGCTCAGCCCGGCAGAGGAGAATATCATAGCTACACTGGAGCAAATTCACAACGCCCTCATCGGTGACTTTTATTTTCAGCACCCAGGCATGGAAACCATCGACACGGTTCACTTTTACCCCAAATCCTGACCATCTACGCAAACCGTAGAGGTGCTGATTTGTAGCTATACCATAAGTAATCGCTCAACTTATGTTGCAAGCTCAGATCACCGGGGTAGGGCAAAGAACCTACCCGCATTACTTTTTATGCTATTATTCCGGCATGAGTACGGGACCTGACTGGCTGTCCACCAGCCTGCTCAATTTCAAACGCGATACCACCAATACCGTAGCCGCCTGGTCAGATTGCGCCGCTTCAGCGATCCGATCCTTACAACTCCCACCGGATACCCTGCTCATCCGCGCCCTGTACAGCCATGAAACAACGGTCGCCGCCGGGGCCGATATGCCGCTTGACCGCCTTTGCCGCACCATCGCTTCCCGCTGCCGTTTAACTTACCTGCCTGGCCTGCTCGGTAAAACCCGGCCCAGCTTTCCCCTCCACCAACTCCCTTCCGTACCCGACCGGCGGACGGAACTCGATAAGGTGTACCGACTCAATCCCGGCCTACTCACACCCCATCAGCCTATCCTCCTGATCGATGATCTGTTAACCACCGGTTTAACAGCCATTAACATCATCAAAGCGATCCGAACCGTTGTACCAGATGTCCGGCTCTCGTTATTCACCCTCGCCAAAACGGAATTTGCACCCGACATCAATAAAAAGCTGGATTTAAAAGGCTCTGAATACCAATGGAACGGTGTAAAATGGATCGGACTATAATTGATAACATTTGGGCAAGCCGTTTCGCTCATTCCGCCCAGCTCATTCCCTCAACCGCTTGCGTGTAAGCGCCAGGCCTGCATTCCATGCAGCCCTTTGATTTTTTTCTTTTACGGCTCCGCTTGCTAAACCGCGTTTTTAATCCTGCCGGCCTTTTATATCCAGCAAATTTCTGATTCGCCGTGACATCCCGTCAAGGCCAGGCCCTACGGGTTTTGTAAAAAAAATCTTCCTCTCATTTCTTTATCGGTTGCCCTCCGGGCGGTTGTCGGAGAGCGTATTTTTTTCCAAAAGCCTTGCCGGTATGCCCGGCTCTTTCAGGTGCGGTGCTTAATAAAAAGCCAGCGAGCGCTATGCGAGCTGACTTAAAAATCAAGCATAAAAAAATAGCACCATGAAAACAGCAAACGGAAGAGGCCCACCCACCCACAGGATGCAGACCGCAGACCTGTCACACCATTATTTTCTTAGTATGAACATAAAAACAAAAACGTCATGAAAACCGAAGTAACAGAAAATCAAAAAGGAGCAGCTAATAACAGTGTTAACGGTGCCAACCCCGTAACCGCAGAAAATAAAACCCCGCAATTTGTAGCGGGTAACCCGGTCAATAAGGATAGTGCAAAGCCGGACGTACAGCCATCACCCGAAACGGCGAAACCTGCGGAGCAGGCTAAAACAGCAGCGGTACCTGTAAAACCTGTCCTGAATTTGGAAGGGACGTTAAAACTGGTGGAAGAGTTGCACCGCCGTAAGGTGCAAAGGGACAAGCTACTGGAAACGATAGTTAATCTTGAAGCATTTGAAGTGGCACAGGATGAAGAAACAGAATTGGGTGGAACGGCTAAATTTTCCCGTTGTGAGCTGACTGTAGAAGATGATAAGGGAAGAACTTTCACGACTAAGAACCCGGTTATCATCTTTCATGTTGCACAGTATGTCAATGCCCTTTGCGTAGACAAACTGGCGCAGATCGAAGCGGGTATCACTATTCCACAGGCTTAAAATGGAAACGCCCCCTGTTCCCAAATACCAACAGGGGGCGCTATTTAAGACTTTTCTCATCTTAAATCTAAGGCAATGATAGAAATTTTTATTGAGTTGACCAACCAAATTTTTTGGGAGGGTTACGCCGAACAATTAGCGAAAGACAACCCCGCCTTATTTTAGTTGGAACTGGCGGAATTTATGAACTGCTATAATTCATAGATCGATGTACGCTACCATTTTTCTATTGGTCAAAGCGACCATACAGACCACGCATAAAAATGTGCAGGATGCCATTAGCGAAATACAGCAAACGGCGACCTGCACCATCAGCAATACCAAGAAGGTTAAAATTCACGAATTAAAATTAATGGACTATAAACTGAAAAAAGCATGAACACATTACAGACCGGGGTTAAACCCCAGATATGGCAGATATTGGGAACGAATGTCAGCCATTGTAAAACCAGCGAAGAGGCGATACAGGAAGCGCATTTAGATTTTACGGTGATAAAGCATCCGAATTTGCATAGCCTGCCGAGCGGGAGCAACATCGTTTCAGATAACAGTTTCTTTACTTTTCGGACGGACACGGAAGCCGTTTTGGGTGACAAGATCGGTGCGGATTACCAGGTGGTACAAAATACCGAAGCATTTGGATTTTTTGACGAGATCATCAAAGCTTATGGTGCCATCAAATTTGATTACGCAGGCAGTTTGGGTTTTGGCGGGACGACTTTCATCACCGCCAAATTGCCTGAACATATCCGCATCGGCCGGGACGACCTGATCGACCCGTACCTTTTTTTATCATCCACGCATGACGGTACGGGCAGCATAACCATTGCCTTTACACCGATACGGATTTGGTGTTCCAATACCTTGAACGCCGCCTTGCAGAATTGCCAAAATGCAATCAAGATACGGCATACCGCCAGTGCCGCCGAAAAGTTGAAAACAGCACATAAAATGCTGGGCTTGACCGACCAGCTAAGCACCGAACTGGGGGCTGTTTTTAACCGCTGGTCACGTATCCGTATCAGCGACCCGGAGTTAAAGCGATTAATTCAACTGGCGATGGTGCCGAACAAAGAGACCTATCAATTACTGACCACAGGCAGGGAAAGCGAATTAAGCAGCCAGTTTAACAATACCGTGTCTGCCGTTTTTGATTATAGCTACAGCTGCCCGAGCCAGTTGGAGGCCACCACAAAAGGAACTTTGTTTGGCTTTTATAATGCCATCACCGGGTATCACCAAAACGTGCGCAATTACCGGGACGACGAAGCCAAATTCAAATCCATTATGCAGGGTACAGGCTTACAGCGCAACCAAAGCGCATTTAACCTTTGCGGGGAGTTTGCCAAGCACGGCAGCCGTATTTTAAATTGAATGTTCACTGGGGCAGCAATGCCCCTTTAAATATTTTACGATGGCCATCACGCATGAAAATATTTTAAAAATACTGGATGTGCATTACAGCCAGTTTACCAAAGCGTTTATCAGTTTTATGGCGCATCAACCGCCGGTTTATAAAGACCGGATTTTGGAAGAAGACCTGTTTAGCCCGGATGATATACGGGAAGACAGCCCGGAGATTCCTCAGGAAATTTTAACGGAACTAACCGGGGTCGAGGGACTGATGAAGCAATGGGATTGCGGGTATTTCAGAATTATCTATACTTAAATGACTAAATGCAATGCGTTATTATCTAATAATTGAAACACATGGCGGTGCGCTTTTCGCCGCCATTGTAACGGATACGGACGGCAATAACAGGGTATTTGATACCTACGAAGAAGCGGCAATCGAAGCCGCCGACTGCCAGCAGGGACTATTTGTGGAACTAAACGATTAACTCTTTTTGAACGGGACAGGTGCGGTGTTGACCGTAGCCGGATTGATCGCTGTCATTGTCCATTAGTAATCCGATAACAGAAACAAGGCGCTGTACCGAAATTATGGCGCTTTTTGTAAAAAAAATTTCTTGTTTAGGTGCTATCGAGGTGAGATAAGGCTTTGATTAAACGGACAGGTCAATGTCCAATCCCTCCATCGCGGCGAATGAAGTCATCATTTTATAAACGGTAGCCAGTTTATAGCTCTCCCAAAGGGATTTTAAGGCAGGGTCATCATCCACGATTACCTGGTCTAAGATAAATCCCTCGTCATCGGTTTGGTGTTCTACGGCTTTATGATATTCATAATGATATTGGTTCCCGTCAAATGGTGCCAGGAAGGCCCATTGCAATTGTTTCTTTTCAGCCTCTTTCAACCGGGGTAACTCTGTAATGCCATTCGTGGTTTCCTCATAAGTTAAACAACGAAAGAAGAGATCATCATATTCCGCACCGGTCATTTCCAGATCGATCATATTATAAAAACGCGGCGTATCTTCGTTGGCATCCTGCTTAACAGAAAAGAACTGTTTCGAGTGCGTATCGTAATAGAAATGCTTGCCGGGCCTGCGCGCTTCCGTAAAAGCATTCGCCAGCCAGTTCAGGTTGAAATATTCGAGATTCGTCATAGGCGCAGCAAATATAATGCTATTCTGCAATTAAGTTGCTTCGTGGAGCATAGCTGCTGGTTTACAAAATATGCAAGCTGCCTGAAGATTGGAATTTGAGACACGACCTCCCATTCAGCTCAACCATTCATGGACTTTCAGCACCGCTCCGGCAAATACCTGCGGGGCTCCCTGCGGCACATTGTGACCCGCTCCGGTAACGATATGCTCATGCTTACCGGTAAACTGACCAGCATGATCAGCTGTTCCGCCCGGCTTAAGCGGGTCGGCGGTACCATCGATCGTAACTGTAGGGATACTTATTTGGGACTTTTGCGCCAAAATGTCTTCCAATGCCTGCAAAGCCGGATCGCCATTCTCCGAACCATGCATAAAACGGTAACAATGGATCACGATATCCACGAAGTCGGGATTGTCGAAAGCAGCGGCAGTAAGCGCATAGGTGTTTTCATCAAACTTCCAGTCCGGCGACCACTCGCGCCACAGCATTTTTCCGATCTCATAGCGGTTAGCCACCAGGCATTCCCGCCCGCGTTCCGTCTGGAACAGGTGCTGATACCAGCATACCCTCTCCAGCGAAGGTGCTAAAGCATGCTGTTGCTCTTTGATATCAATTACGTCATAACTGGCATAAGAGACCAAACCGCCAACTTGTTCCGGCCATAGCGCGGCGGCTACGCAGGAAGCGTTTCCTCCCCAGTCAAATCCACCAACGATAGGCCGCTCCAGGCCGAGCGCCTGAGAAAGCTGGATGATGTCAGCGCCGCGCGCGGCCTGCTGCGCGTTTCGCATCGCATCCTTATCAAGAAAGCGTGTCAGCCCAAAACCACGGGTATACGGAACGATCACTCTAGCGCCTTTCCGGGCCAGAATCGGTGCTACTTCATCATAAGCATGCGCGTCGTAAGGAAAACCGTGCGACAGGATCACCGACCAGCCACCGGCCGGACCATAGTCAAAATAGGCGATTTCCAGATTTTTGGTTTCGATTTTTTTTAGCAGTTGTTTATTCATAATGATGCTTCCGATCTTACCTTCAGATAGTTAACAACAATATAAATCTTTGGTTTTGTAAGCGTTATTGTTTTGACTGCTTAAGCACAAGCGGCAAGTTCCTTTTCTAAGCCGCTTCGCTTTATCTTCCAGTGCGCTTTTGATTTTTTACGAATCCCGGAAGTTCTTCCATACAAGATTGTCCCATTTAAGGAGAAATAAGTACATTCGAATGCAGTAGTAGAGTTATTGAAGCCATTCTATAAAGTTATAACAAGAAGAATAAATATGCGCAAATACGCCGACCCTTGGAATTGCAAAACCTCTGCATTTCCCGAAATTGATTTTCGAAGTAGGTATTTCAAGGGCGTATGGCAAAAGCATTTCATCGATAAATTTGTCAATGAACTAATCACTGAAGGCAATGAACATGCGCTGAATTCCTGTGGAGATGATAAGAATGAACACCTTCCGCAATATTTGTATAAATTTTGTCGACCAGGACTGTACAGTCTGATAAATTTGGAGAATGGCCGCCTATGGCTATCCTCTCCTGAACATTTCAACGATCCTTTCGATAGTTATATCGGGGTAAGCGAAGACGCGTTTTGCATAGCCATTTTAGCGGCGCAGATAAAAGCGGCAGACCTGATTACCGATGAGCCAACGAGCGACAGCATATCTTTTTCCGAGTATTGGAAAATCCGGCATGCTTATGCGGGGCACACGCCCAATTCAGTGAGAGCTAATCAACGGGTTTCTGATGTCCTTCGTGACCTTCGGAGCAAAAAAAGTGAAGCTTTTGGGAGCCTGCTCATCACCAAGGAATGGGAGGCGAGGCAAACATGTCGTCAAAAACTTGCGTTGTTGCGTAGTTCGGCGGTTCGTGTCGCTTGCTTTTCTAATTTTGCTAATGACGAAGATTTGGGTAATAACACTACAATGTGGTCGCACTATGCTGCCGATCATACTGGTTTTTGCCTGAAATACAAACTTGATTTTGAAGACATTGCTCAGAAAAATGAGCTTAAATGTGGCCTATTCCCGGTCAAGTATTCCGGATCAATGCCTCAGGTTCAACCTACGGTACTTCATAAAGCCTTGGTAGATGAGCGCGGCCGCCTTCAGCTCAATGCTAAACTTACGAAAACCATTTATAAAGCCCTGGTTACCAAATCTGCATTTTGGAATTATGAGAAAGAATGGCGCCTAATTCTCAATGATTCTTCAAAATTAATTAGCGACGGCAATATAGATTTTCCATTTTTAGAAGCGATTTATTTGGGATGCCGAATCGAAAATTCGCTTAAAGAGCATATTATAGCGTGGGCGAAAGCAAAGCATTTGCCTGTATATCAGGCTAAACAGCACGAAGGACGCTTCGTTTTGGATTTCACCACAGTATCCGAGTTATGATTATCTGAAGTTCACTATTGATAAAGACGTTAAAATCCAAGTATTATCGAACAATTGAAAGATGATTTTTAGTTTTTTTATCTTTAGTTTAAACAAGCTAAGATAAAGGTATGAGAACAACAACAAAACAGAGGCGCGCGGCGCGGGACCGAATATGGTGCGAACAGTATCGCAAAGCAAATTGGGATGGCTGCGCGGCAAACGACTACTTCGCGCGACATTTCCGTGCTGACGCAGGTGCAGGCTATCTCAACAAGCCCAAACACGTGGCCTTTGATCGTCTAAGAGAAATGGAAATTGCGGCAAATGCAGTTATCTATGACATTGCCCCTTTATCTTTTCAAAAAGACAAAATTGTCAATTACCTAAGCGAATTAGTTCCCGAAAAGGTTTCCGTGCCCCAGGATATTGTACATCAGGAATTGTATATCAATACATACGTCACATCGGCGAAGGAAATATTGGAAAAGATCCAACAACAGCAATATGACTTTCAGAAATAAAGAATCGTATCAATGAAACAGCAGTTATGCAATTTATATAAGTGTTGGATATAAATTAGGCATAATCACCGTGAGCTTGGCTATTAACAGACGAAATGCCTTTTTTCGCAACAAAAATTGTCGGTAAACGATAAAAAACAGATATTAACGGCTCAATGCAGAAATCCCAACCGGATCAATTACCGTATCAGCACATCATGGACGCTTCGTCCTTGCAGCTGATCCGTTTTAAGGGTTTTTTTGACGCAGCCTCGCAGGAACCGCACCGGCATGGCTTTTACATGCTACAGTTGGTCAGCGCCGGACAAGGCAGCCACCGCATCGATTTCCGGGAGCACCCAACGGTTCATGGGCAAATTACGTTTCTGCATGAGCATCAGGTACACCAGGTGCTTTGCTATCCCGAAGATGGCTGGATGTTACTTTTTGATCAGGGGGTTTTTGACCGCTTATGTAGGACGAATCCGCAGTTGGACGGTGTGGGACTATTGGATGCCTTTTCGGCAACGACGCCGGTCTATGCCGGGGAGGATTTGGTACTTTTGGAAAAATTGTTCGCTTTGCTACAACTGGAAATGGAAAACGGAGAACCGCTGCTATTACTGGAAAAATACCTGGCGATACTTTTGCATCATGCCAATGCCTGTTATGTTCCTGCTGAGGGACGATCCGAGGTGGTATCACAGGAGATGCAATTGGTCAGGCGCTTAAAAAAACTGGTGGGCGAACATTTCCGGTCGGAGCGGGAAACAGCCTTTTATGCAAGCCAATTGGGCGTACCAGCCCGTAAACTCAATGAGTACTGTAAACGTGCGACCGGGCAGATGGTGGGGCAGCTGATCACCGACCGCCTGTTGTGCGAAGCGGAGGCGTTACTGGCGGTAACCGATTTGCCTGTAAAGGAGATCGCCTTCCGTTTATCTTTCAACGACAGCACCCATTTCGGTAAATTCTTCCGCAAACACAAGGGGATATCAGCACTCAATTTTCGGACTAAGCACGGACGTACCGTATAAAGTGCAAAACCGTACTACCCTCGGTTGATCGCGGCTTCGATCTTTGTGGGCATGCAGTCCACTATTGTCCGCTCCAGCCTGCTGGGCATCCTTAGCACTTTATTTCTTTCCACGGGTTTAATTGTTAACAGCCTGAATACTTTTCACGGGGCCCACTGGGCCTGGACCGCCAGTTTGCGTTTCCTGCTGTTGCTGCCTGTGCTGACGGCACTGCTGCTGTTACGCGGGAAACTTGGGCCGCTGCTCTCCACTTTACGCCGGATGCCAGGCACTTTCCTGTTGTGGGGCAACCTTTGTTTCGGCGGTTACTATGCTTTATTATCCTACGCGATCCGGCTGGCACCGGGATGGCTCGTTACGGCTGGTTTTATGACCACCGTGCTGGCCGGGTTGCTGCTTTCCCCTTTTATCTACCGCGATCACCGGGCGGTGATCTCTAAAAAGGCACTTTTATTATCTGTATTGCTGGTGGTCTGTCTGTTTACTTTGCAATTGGGTAGGATAGAGGGCGTAGCTTTAAGTCATATGGGATTGGGTATCGCTTTGTCTTTGGTGGCTGCTTTTCTTTGGCCATTGGGTAACCGGAAACTGTTATTAGCACTCGAAAATGAACACGTACAACTTGATCCTATGCAAAGGGTATTAGGCATGACCATCGGCAGCCTGCCTATGCTGATCGCTTTATCAGTTTGGGGCTACCTTTCCTCCGGCGCACCTACAACGATGCAACTGGAATCCTCCTTTGTGGCGGTACTTTTCTCCGGTGTATTAGGCGGGGTTTTGTTTTACAAAGCCATGCAGATGGCCGGGCAAAACAAGATGGCCTTGCTCACAGTCGAGGCCACGCAAATATTCGGTGTACTGTTCACGCTCCTGGGTGAAATGTTATTCAAAGGCGTTCCGTGGCCCGGGCTTTACGCAACCATCGGTTTCTCGGCTATGTTCGGAGTGCTTATTATTTATATGGTATTGGCCTCCCGGCCTGCAAAAAATTCAGTATGGTAGGCGGCAAACCGGATGAGATCGATCTTCGGATTTTGAATATTCTGCAAACGAATGGAAGAATCGACGTGCAACAACTTTCCGGCATGGTTAACCTGTCCCGGACGCCGGTGCAGGCGCGCATAGATAAACTGGAGCAGGCAGGAGTGATCAGAGGCTATTCGGCTTTATTGGATCGGGAAAAGGCTGGTTGCCCCGTGCTGGTCATTACCCACATCAAACTGGAGAAGCAAACCACCGAACTCCTGGATGAATTTGAGCAATTGATGAGCGGCGTAAGCGAAATACAGTTCTGTCTGCACGTTTCCGGCACCTGGAACTTTATTCTGCATGTCTCTGCCACCAGCCCGCAGGCTTACTTTGATTTCCTGATGAAACAGATCAGCAGTATATCCAATGTCGCCCATATCGACAGCTGTTTTGTGATGAAAGAATCCAAGTCCTACGGGCCACTGCCTTTTACGGTCAAATAACATAGTGAAATCGTCTATGGTGCGCTGCCTTTTCAGGCAATATGTCTAAATGCAAATAAAGCCGTCCGACGAAATGAAAAATACTTGAAATTACGTGCTATATGAAAAAACTCCCGCTATTGTTATTGCTCGCCGCATTCAGTTATGATAAAGTAAATGCACAGGTATTAACACCTGTAAAATGGGCCTATGCAGCAAAGCGGATAGATGCAGGTACAGCAAGCGTGTACCTGAAGGCAACAATCGGTGAGGGTTGGCACATTTATTCGACTTATCAAAAAGATGGCGGACCGGTAAAGACCGATTTTGTCTTTGCTAAATCTCCGGAATATTTGTTGTCGGGTAAGATTATCGAGCCGCGACCTGTCGTAAAATACGAGAAGACCTTCGAAATGAACGTCAGTTTTTTTGAGCGGGAAGCAACTTTTCAGCAAAAGATCAAACTCAAAAACGGAAGTAAGGGGACAAACGTGAAAGGCTCCCTCAGCTACATGGTCTGCAATGACCAGAAATGCCTTCCGCCCGAAGATCTTGAATTTAATATCCCCGTGAAATAACATGCCAGCCTTACCACAAAAAATAAAAGAAAAGATCGCTAGTCTCTGGCAGATGATCGGCCATACGCCTTTACTGGAGATCCGCTATCGCTATAAAGGCGGCCCTGTCCAAAAGATCTACGTAAAGGGGGAGCAGCACCACAGCCTGACCGGTAGTATCAAGGACCGGATGGCGTTATACATTTTGGAAAAAGCGTACGAACAGGGGCGGATCAAAGCCGGTGACCGGATTGTGGAAGCGACCTCCGGCAACAGCGGTATTGCTTTCGCTGCTATCGGCAAGGCGCTGGGGCATCCGGTGCAAATCCTGATGCCCGACTGGATGAGCAAGGAACGCATCGAGATAATTAAAAGCTTTGGCGCGGATATTCGGCTGGTCAGCAAGGAAGAAGGTGGTTTCCTCGGCAGCATAGAAATGGCAGAGCGGATGGCCCATGATGAGCGTGTTTTCCTGCCCCAACAGTTCGAGAATAACTATAACGTAGAAGCGCATGAAAAAACCACCGGGCGGGAGATCAACCACCAGTTGATACTGCAAAAGCTGAAACCCGACGCTTTTTTAGCGGGAGTGGGCACGGGTGGAACGGTGATGGGGGTGGGCAGGCACCTGCGGAAGTTTTACCCGGAGGTAAAAATACACCCGCTGGAACCCCTGGAAAGCCCTACCTTATCTACAGGCTTTAAAGTTGGTTCCCATCGGATACAGGGTATCTCGGATGAATTCATACCTGCTATTGTCAACTTAAAAGAACTGGATAAGGTAGTGCAGGTGGCTGATGGGGATGCCATACTGATGGCGCAAAAACTCAGCCGCACGCTTGGCCTGGCGGTCGGGATATCTTCCGGAGCAAACCTGATCGGCGCGATCCGGCTCCAGCAGCAAATGAAACAGGACAGCGTGGTCGTGACCGTTTTCCCGGACAGCAACAAGAAATATTTAAGCACGGGTCTCTTCGGTCAGGAACCGGTCAAAGACGGTTACCTCAGCCCGGATATAGAACTCACCGAATATCATGCTATCAAATAATATGATCCATCTTTTTGTAGCAGGCCTCATCGGCGGCTTTGCCGCTTTCCTGATGCCCTGCATATTCCCGATGTTACCCCTGACCGTTGGCTTTTTTACCAAAAGGCAGGACGACCGTAAGCAGGGAATCCGCGACGCCCTGCTTTACGGTTTGTCCATTGTGCTCATCTATGTGGGTCTGGGGATGCTGATCACACTCATTTTTGGTGCTTCGGCCCTTAATGAACTGGCGACCAATGGCATTTTTAACCTTGGGTTTTTTGTCTTGCTGGTGATTTTTGCCGCCAGCTTTTTAGGTGCTTTTGAGCTGACACTGCCTGCTGCCTGGATCAATAAAGCGGAAGATGAATCGGGCCAAAAGGGGTTTTTAGGTATACTGATGATGGCAGCGGTATTGGCGCTGGTTTCGTTCAGTTGTACCGGTCCGATCATCGGCACGCTGCTGGTGCAGGCCGCTTCGGCTGGCGAGCGGCTGGGGCCTGCTGTGGGTATGATAGGGTTTTCGGTTGCCCTGGCTTTACCCTTTGTGCTCTTTGCCCTTTTCCCGGCTTGGCTGAAAAGCCTGCCGCGCTCGGGAGGGTGGATGATGAGTTTCCGGATCAGCCTGGGTTTTCTGGAACTGGCGCTGGCGCTCAAGTTCCTGTCCAATGTTGATCTCGCTTATCACTGGAACCTGCTGGACAGGGAGGTGTTCCTATCCCTGTGGGTAGTGATCTTTGGCTGCTTCGCGCTGTTCCTCTTGGGTAAACTGAAGCTGGAAAGCGATGTCAGTGATAACGGCATTGGCGTGCCCCGGCTGTTCACAGGTATCGTTGTTGGTGCGTTTACCTTGTACATGATCCCCGGATTATGGGGCGCGCCTTTAAAAACTGTATCCGCATTCCTGCCACCGCAAGAAACCCAGGATTTTGATCTATATAGCAACAAATTGAAGATGACACCCCGTAAAGGGGATGGTTTGGTCCGTGCTAAGGGGGCCTCTGGAATTAAATATACTGATCTGTTCCATGCCCCACTTGGCCTCCCCGTCTTTTTTGATTACGAAGAAGGCATGGCTTACGCCCAATCAGTCAATAAACCGGTACTGATCGACTTTACCGGTCATGCCTGCGTGAACTGCCGCAAGATGGAGGCCAATGTCTGGCCATCTGTGCTGCCCTTATTGCAGCAGTACGTCATTATCCAGTTATATGTGGATGATAAAACAGAAGTCGATGGCACGACCATCGGTAAAAAGAACAGCCGTCTGCAAATTGAAAAATTCAACAGCAATTCCCAGCCCTTTTATGTGCTGCTCGATCCCAAGGGAAAGAAACTTGCCGAACCCATAGGCGCGGAATACGATGCTGAGATATATGCCAATTATTTAAAACAAGGATTACATGAATAAAAGATTTTTAGTGGTGCTGGCCATGCTTGGGACAGCAAGGGCCTTCGGCCAAACTTTACCATTAGACCCTGCTGTACGCAGCGGGAAACTGCCAAATGGTTTTACTTATTATATCCGCCACAACGAGGAACCGAAGAAACGAGTTGTACTCTATTTAGCGAACAAGGTCGGTTCCATTTTGGAGACGGATGCGCAACGGGGCCTTGCTCATTTCATGGAACACATGAGCTTTAATGGGACCAAGCACTTTCCGAAGAATGAATTGGTGAACTATTTACAAAAGTCAGGTGTCCGCTTCGGTGCGGATATTAACGCCTACACCAGTTTTGACGAAACGGTTTACCAATTGCCCCTGCCATCTGATGATGCGCAGGTGTTATCTAACGGGTTACTCATTATGCGGGATTGGGCGAATGGCGCGACGCTGGATGCGGCTGAGATCGATAAGGAACGTGGTGTCATTCTCGAAGAAAAAAGACTGGGGCAAGGTGCCGGTGAGCGCATGCGCCGCCGGTATTACCCTGTATTGTTAAATAATTCCCGCTATGCGAAGAGGTTACCCATCGGCACTGAAGAGGTGCTGACCAACTTTAAACCCGCTACCATCCGTGCTTATTATAAAGATTGGTACCGGCCTGATTTGCAGGCTCTTATCGTAGTTGGCGACATCAACGTGGCCGACATGGAAAAGCGGATCAAAACATTGTTCGGCGACCTGAAAAGCCCGGCAGCCAAAAAGGTACGGACGAAATACACCGTACCCTTATTAGGCAAAAATCAATTTATCTCGGTGACCGATAAAGAGCAAACCGCTACCGTCGCCCAACTTATAATCAAACACAAGGCCCCGGAACTGAAAACCGCTGCGGATTACCGAAATCTCATTTTGAGGAGTTTGTACAATCAAATGCTGAGTGCGCGTTTTGCAGAATTGACACGCCAAGCTGATCCGCCCTTTGTGCAGGGCAGCGCGGGTATCTCAGGCTTATTGGGCGGGTTGGATAGTTTCAATGCTTCGGTGGTGAGCACCCCTGCGGAACTGGAAAAAAGCGTCAAAGCCGCCTGGCGGGAAGTATTGCGTGTCAAGAACTTTGGCTTCACCCAAACCGAACTGGACCGAGCCAAGGCATCTTACCTGAGCCGAATGAGTGCCGCCCTAAAAGAAAAAGACAAGACCAGTTCACAAAGTTATGTGAATGAATATCTCCAGTATTTCCTGAAACAGGAAGCCGCGCCGGGCATAGCTACCGAGTTCGCGCTGGTAGAAAAGCAATTGCCGGGAATTATATTAACAGAACTGATCAGCCTTAGTCAAGCCTACATCAAAAATAGCAACCGGGATATATTATTGCTAGCCCCTGAAAAAGAGAAAGCAAATTTGCCCAACGAGGCTACATTAACCAATTGGCTAAAAGCGGTTGAAACCGAAAAACTGGCCGTATATGATGATGGCGCAAGTGCCGGCGAATTATTATCCGCCGCACCGATTGCCGGAAGAATCATTTCTGAACAAAAAGATGAGTTCATGACGACATTGAGGTTAAGCAATGGAGCAACGGTCATTTTAAAGCCGACGAATTTTAAGAATGACGAGATCCGCTTTATGGCCTTCGGTCCGGGTGGCACTTCCTTAGCGGCTGATGCGGATTTCCAGAGTGCGGCAAACGCATCAAGTGTTATCAGCAGTTTTGGCGCGGGCAACTACAATCCTAGTCAGCTCCAGAAATTCATGGCGGGTAAACAGGTACAAGTGCAAACTTATATCAATGAACGAAACCAAGGTATTGCCGGAGCGTCGGTTAACAACGACCTTGAAACCGCCTTCCAACTGATCTATGCCCGTTTTACCGCGTCAAGGCGGGACACAGCGCTCTTTAAAAATATCATCAGCCGTTCAAGGGCTAACCTCGTGAACCGGGGCGATGATCCGGCCAGCGTTTTCCAGGATTCGGTTAATGCCATATTAGGGAATTACAATATTCGCCGTACCGGGCCGAATATTGCCAAGCTGGAACAAATCCGCCTTGACCGCAGCTACGACTTTTATAAAGCCCGTTTTATTGGCGCTTCCGGCTTCACCTTTGTTTTTGTGGGGTCCATTAATGACAATATTAAAGACCTGATCACTAAATATATCGCTTCACTTCCCGCGGGCAACGCGACCGAAGCCAAAGATTTGGGTATACATATCCCGGTAGGCAGGATTGAAAAGACCGTGTACAAAGGCAGTGAGAACAAAGCGTCGGTACGATTGGTCTTTTCCGGTTTATTTGATTATAACGAAGGGAACAAAGTACAACTGGACGCCTTAAAGGAATGTCTGCAATTGCGCCTGATTGAACGACTCCGGGAGGATGAAGGTGGAGTTTACTCGCCCAGCGTTTCCGCTTCCACCAGTAAATATCCGCAAGCACGCTATAGCTTCAGCGTTACTTTTGGCTGCTCACCTGCCAATGTAGACAAACTTATAGCTTCGACTTTGGATGAGATCGGTAAACTGAAAAGTAGCGGACCGCCCCAAAGTAATATCGATAAATACATTGCCGAGGAACGCAGGCAGGAAGAAGTACAGTTGCGCAGCAACGATTTCTGGCTGAATTATTTGGGGCAGCAATTACAGGACAAAGAAAGCCTGGAGGAATACAAGAATAGCGAAACCTACTGGAAAGCCCTGAACCCTGAAAAGCTGAAAGCAGCGGCGAATCAATACCTCAGCGGTGACAATTATATCCGTTTGGTCCTGTTACCGGAAAAAAAATAATGGAAAAGATACTTATTACCGGTGCTTGCGGGCAGCTAGGAACAGAACTGACCCGTTCGCTCGCCTGGCACTATGGCAGGAACAGCGTAGTCGCTTCCGATATCCTGCACGAAGCGCCCGAAAACCTGGATGTAGCCTATACCCAGCTCGATGTGCTAGATGCGGAACACCTGCGGTTATTGGCCCATCATCAAGGGGTGACCCAGATCTATCACCTGGCCGCCACACTTTCAGCTACCGGGGAAAAACACCCGCTAAGCGGCTGGGACCTGAATATGCAGGGCTTGCTCAATGTTTTGGAGGTCGCCCGTACCAACAAAATTCGTGTATTCTGGCCTTCCAGTATCGCTGTTTTTGGCGCGCACCTGAATACTGCCTTCACCCCGCAGCATAGCCTGCTGGAACCGGCGACGGTTTATGGCATTAGCAAAGTGGCGGGGGAGCTCTGGTGCAAATACTATTTTGAACGATACGGTGTAGATGTCCGGAGCCTTCGTTATCCTGGCCTCATCAGCCACAGTGCGCCACCCGGTGGCGGCACCACCGATTATGCCGTTGATATCTTTCTTCACGCCGCAAAAAGCAAAGCTTATACCTGCTATTTGCAGGAGCACACCATTCTGCCCATGCTCTATATGCCTGACGCGATCCGCGCCACACTGGAACTCATGGAGGCGGATCCCAAAAAATTGAGCGTCCGCACCAGTTACAACCTGCACGGGCTCAGCTTCAACCCAAGGGAATTGGCCAAGGCCATCCAAAAAAGACTACCTGATTTCAGCGTGCATTACGCCCCGGATGAACGTCAGCGCATTGCCGACACCTGGCCCGGCGCGGTCGATGACCACTATGCCCGTAACGATTGGAGATGGAATGCCCGCTATGACCTTGACGCAATGTGTGATGATATGTTAGCCCATTTAACAACAACTACTTATGTATAATACCTTACAATCCATGCTTCGCCGGGAATTGGCGGAAATACAAAAAGCCGGACTATATAAGAATGAACGCATCATTACCTCTCCCCAGGGGATACACATCACGCTAACCGATGGAAAACAAGTGCTCAATTTTTGTGCGAATAATTACCTGGGCCTAGCCGGTAATCAACAGGTTATCGAAGCTGCCAAAACCGCTATGGATAAATACGGTTATGGTCTTTCGTCGGTCCGTTTCATTTGCGGTACCCAGGATATCCACAAAAAACTGGAAAAAAAGCTATCCGAATTTTTAGGCACCGAAGACACCATACTCTATGCCGCCGCCTTTGATGCCAACGGCGGTGTATTCGAACCCTTGTTTAATGAGCAGGATGCTATTATATCAGACAACGTCAATCATGCCTCCATCATCGACGGCATCCGGCTTTGCAAAGCCCAACGCCTGCGTTATGAGCATAATGATATGACCGACCTGGAAGAAAAGCTCAAAGCCACCCAAAGTTGCCGCCACCGCATCATTGTAACAGACGGTGCGTTCAGTATGGACGGTACCATCGCCCAACTGGACAAGATATGCGCCCTGGCTGAACGGTACAAAGCGCTGGTCATGATCGACGAAAGCCATTGCAGCGGCTTTATGGGCAAGACAGGGCGCGGGACCCATGAGCATCATAACGTCATGGACAAAATAGATATCATCACCGGCACGCTTGGTAAAGCCTTGGGTGGCGCATCGGGTGGATTCACATCAGGCAAAAAAGAAATTATTGAATTATTGCGCCAGCGTTCCAGGCCTTACCTGTTTAGTAATACGCTTGCACCCGCGATTACAGGGGCATCTATCGCGGTGCTTGATATGCTGAGCCAAACCACAGCATTAAGGGACAAACTTGACTACAATACACAGTACTTCCGCAAAGCTATGACCGAAGCAGGCTTTGACATCAAACCCGGTGTTCACCCCATCGTTCCCTTGATGCTGTACGATGCAGTACTGGCCCAGGACTTCGCTGCCAGAATGCTCAGTGAAGGGATTTATGTAACCGGCTTTTATTATCCGGTCGTACCCCAGGGAAGGGCCCGCATCCGGGTGCAGCTATCCGCCGCACATGAACAGCAAGACCTCGACAAAGCCGTTGCCGCCTTCAAAAAAGTGGGTAAAGCCCTGGGCGTTAGTCGAAGTGTCTAAAGCCAGCCACCTTTTCAGACAGAAACGCCATAAATCAGAAATTGCCGACAGCGGCGAAAATAAAAACGAAATTGCTATCAGATTCTAAACCTCCCTGTTCTTTAACCCCTTTTTCGTACCCTGTTAAAATGAGAAAGGTTAATAGTTAATTTCAATAGAGCCCTCTCGATGGAGCGGGAGGGCCTTTATTACAACAGCATAAAATATAATGGCAGCAGCACTAACCGTAGCATAGCAGAACTATATCGACAGCTAGGAGCAATATCCAGCTAGCGAGCCGATGGCTTTATCCACGTTGTAGGTTAAAATCAAGTGGATTGCTTAAATTGCACCTGAAATGATCAAACTTTTCATAGTCGGGTTTCCTAAAGAGATGGATGAACCTGAGTTGCACACATTTTTCAGTGACTTCGGTGATGTCGAAGCGGTGAAAATCATCACTGATCAGGATACCGGATTAAGCAAAGGCTATGCCTTTGTGGATTTTATGGATGAAACCGGTGCCCGTTTGGCGATAAAAGAGTTGGACGGATCTACCTTGGAAGGCCGCACATTGGGTGTCCGCATGGCCGATAAGCAGCCGCGTCCCCGAACCCCGGTGGTCAGGCCGGTTGCTGAAAGGCAGTATGAAAAAGTACGTCAGGTAATGCCGAAGCGCCCGCGTCGAAAATCCTGACAGCGAACCGTAGCCTACAGTGGTTTTTAAATCTCGCCCCAACGGCAAAGTGATATGCAAAAAGTACATAAATAACACTGAAAGGGGAGGCGCAATTCCCATTAAAACTTGTTGTCCCAACAGGCATTAAATATTCCGATTTGCCACGAGTATGGACATTCCGGAGCTATTTACCACCTCGTTACGGAAGAGCGAACAGTTAATTCCGTAACACTGTGATCATATTAATTTGTTGATTATTAATTCTGATTTCCCTAACTACTACACAACCCGGTGCACCAACGCGCACTCAATGGCCTGGTTAAGCCTCCCGGACTATTCAGCTAATGGTGATATCCCAATGATTTTTGTATCGATCTTTCAATAGCTTTGTTTATGGAACTTAAAGCATTACCGGCACTGACTCCTAGGAAACCAACTATCAAACCAAGCGTATTTGCGAATTCTTGAACCTTTGGATATTTTTGAAGTCCTTTATATATAAACCAAAATAACGTGATCAAAATTATATTGTAAACTATTCTCGCAATTATTGCCGAACGTTTTCGAATTTTCATATTGAGAAATATCTATGTTTTCCCTCGATCAAATAATACTGTCATGCGCATTTATTGCACACAGTTTTGAAAACATTTTTATCCTCGAATATAGCTGGACTTGTAATTATTTGAAGTATAGCAATCGTCCAGGTTCTCCTTACTGAGTTTTCCCGGTTTGACAAGGTTAAAAAAGCAGAGCACAATCCCAAGATTATTGCTTTTACTATAATAGTTTTCATTTAAAATATTTTCAAAAGTGGTGGTCGTAGTACTCTTTGCTCTGTCGGGCTGCCGCCTTGCAATGTAATGTCATGGACCTGATTGGTCAGCGCGTTCAGCGAAGTTTTCCATGCGTCAGCTGAAGGCGTTGGTTCACGGCCTCACATTTTTGCCGGAAACGGCGGGGTACATGATGGGGGTGGCGTAGATCCCCGCTTTGAGCAGCCGTTTACCGGCGTCCAACGTTTTGGCGATCTCGCCGATCTTGACCGGGATAACGGCCGAGGCGGTGCTGCGACAAGATGGCCGGTGCGGAGAACAGGTGCTGTTTTCGACTGGTACTTCAGATAATCAATGAGATCGGGCTGGGCGACCACATAGCCCCCGATCCTCCCCAGCGCTATGCTAAAGGTGCTGGTGATAATTTTATCTTGTCGCCGCTTTTACCTGAATTTCGAGCGTTGCTAATCATCCCATTGGAAGTCCGCTGTTTTTCTCTTTGTCGGATATTTTTTATATTCGGGTTCATTTAAAAGACTTTGATACCGTGCACCACACTTTCTGATGCAGAACTTATCGCCTTACTTAAGGCGGACGAGCGACATGCTTTACGGCTTATTTACCGTAAGTATTGGAAGACCTTATTTAATGAATGTCATCGCCGATTAAATGACTTCGAGCAAAGTGAGGAACTAGTGCAGGATATCCTGATCGACCTTTGGGAAAAGAGGGGGGTACGAGAAATTAATAACCTGGAAGCCTATCTAAGCACAGCTGTTAAGTACGCCGTTTATCGTCACTATCGACGTAAACAATCTTTACCCTTTTTCGAAGAACCTTTAGAGCATTTGGTTGACACTGGTGGTGGCGCAGATTCTGCATTATTTCTAAAAGAATTACAGGCTTTTGTAGCGCGCTGGCTGGCTGAGCAACCGGAAAAACGCCGAGAGATATTTAAAAGGCGTTATATGGACGAACAAACAACCGAACAAATCAGCCAGGAAATGAACATTCCTCAAAAGACCATTCAAAACATCCTCCGTAATACAGCCATTGCCTTACGCCGCGATCTGGCTAAATTTATAGTGTTATTGCCGCTTTTTATTGACAATCACAAATAGGCAAAAAATATTTTCTTTTTCTTCGGGAGTTGGTCAAAAATCAGACACTATCATAAAAACAGTGTATTTATGTCCGCTAAAAATAACAGGGAATTTCAAAAGCTTGTTGACAAATACCTTGATGGTGCAGCTACACCCGAAGAACAGGCCGTGCTTGACCATTATTATTTGCTTTTTAGGGATGAACCCGGGTATAGCGAGTCACTAAATGAGAAACAGCTAGCCATTTTGGAAGCGCGGATGGAAAGGCATTTGTTCGACCGTATTAAGCAGTCTGATAAAATAAAGCCGCTTTGGCCGCGTATCGCAGCTGCTGCATCGGTATTACTTGTAATGGGTATAGGTGCTCATTATTTGTCTAAGCAAAAAGATCAACCCCAGATAACTGTTACGCATGACGTGGCACCGGGCACTGCTGTTGCTATCCTAAAGACCGGAGGCAGAACTATTCAGCTTGATCATACCGCCAACGGATTGATCGCGCAACAAAATCAAACCAGCATCACCAAAACAGCTGGCGAAAAATTAGCGTATACCACCGGAACTAATGAAGCTTCAACCCCTGTTTATGACACCATCATGGTACCTGCGGGTGGCCGCCCTTACCAGGTTGTTTTGTCTGATGGGAGTAAGATCACTTTGAATACCGCCACAACTTTACGGTACCCCCAAACTTTTTCTAAAAACAGGAAAGAAGAAATAGAATTAATCAGCGGCGAAATCTACGCGGAAGTTGTCCATAAGAATGCGGCCCCATTAAAAATAAAGACAACCGGGCAAATGATCACTGATATTGGTACATCATTTAATATCTCGGCATATGCAGATGAACCTGATGCGCGCACTACCCTGATAGAAGGAGCCGTTAAGATAAACGCGTTAGGAAAGGAAATCTTACTGTCACCCGGCCGACAGGCCATCTATACCGCTCATCATTTAAAGGATACTGCTGCCGATATAATTCAGACTACAGCTTGGAAGAACGGACTGTTCAGGTTTAACGGCGAGCGCGTCGATGTGATTATGCGTCAACTGAGCAGATGGTATAATATCGAGGTTAAGTATGATGGAAAAATAACGAATGAGGTGTTTTATGCCCGGCTTACCCGCAATAGAAATATCAGCGAAGTGCTGAAAATGCTTGAAAGAACAAAAAAAGTACAGTTTAAGGTCGAAGGAAGGAGGGTAACCGTATCGAGTAAATCCTGAAACCTACGGAAATCCTGAAAAGATCATCCCGGCGCTAACCGGGATGATCGCAGGTAACCAAAACCGTTTTTACACTATTTTGAACCGCGCTGAGCCTCTGCCATCGTCGAAAATGAAAAGGCGGCGCATTAATCCTACTTAAAACAAATGTACAATTTTTACCCTAAAAATACGGGGCTTCTGCGCACGCGACATCGGCTCCATAAAATTCTGCTGATCATGAAGTTTACCATAATCATATTGGCCGCAACCATACTCCATGTTAGTGCATCCTCTTTCGCACAAAAAATCACCTTAGCAGAAAAAAATGCTCCGTTAGTAGACGTGTTTAACAAGATCAGTGATCAAACCGGCTACGATTTTTTGTTTGCCGGCAGTGTCTTGAAAAATGCAAAATTGGTGACGATTAGCGTTAAAAATGAAGAGCTTAGCGATGTACTTACCAAGATATTTAAAGAGCAACCCCTTTATTTTGCACTCGACAATAAGAGTGTTGTGATCAGTCAAAAGGAAGAGAGAACTTTCGATAAGATAAAGAACGCTTTACAAATCCCTATTATGGTGTCTGGCGTGGTCAGCGACACTACAGGTACGCCATTAGTCGGGGCAACCGTTATCAATGCAACCAGTGGCAAAGCTATGGTAACCAATGATAAAGGCGAGTTTACATTGACTGCCGAAAGCGGTGATCAGATCACCATCAGTTATATTGGCTATAGCTCCTATACTTTTACAGCGGCTAATGGGCTGCAAATTCAGCATATTACGTTACATCCTGTTTATAATAAATTGACTGAAGTCGTAGTAAGTACGGGTTATCAGGATCTACCCAAAGAACGCGCCACCGGCTCCTTTTCCGTCGTCGACCGTAAAACCCTCGAACAACAAGTCGGCACCGACATCCTCAGCCGCCTCGAAGCGACCGCCAGCGGCCTGACCATCGACCGCAGCACAAGCAACCGTCCCCAATACATCATCCGGGGACTCAGCACCATACAAGGGCCACGGGCACCCCTGGTCGTTCTGGACAACTTTCCCTACGAAGGCGACATCAATAACATCAACCCCAATGACATCGAAAGCCTGACCGTTTTGAAAGACGCCGCCGCCGCCTCCGTCTGGGGCGCCCGCGCCGGCAACGGCGTGATTGTCATCACGACCCGCAAAGCCCGGTTCAACCAGCCCGTCAGCACCGACTTCAATGCCTTTGTCAGCACAGCGGCTCAACCCGACCTAAACTACCTCCGGCAAATGTCCTCCGCCGATTTCATCGATGTGGAACAGCAGCTCTACAGTAAAGGGTTTTACAACGACTGGATCAACAGCAACACCCACCGTGTCCTCTCCGATGTCGTCGAACTCCTGCGCAGCCCCGACGCGAATACCGCCTCCCGCATCGCCCGGCTCCGCACCCGCGACGTCCGCGATGAGCTGAACAAGTACGTCTACCAAAGGTCGTTCAACCAGCAGTACGCCCTCTCGCTAAAAGGCGGAACGGCCAACAGCAACTGGACCGCCTCCACCGGTTATGACCGCAACATCAGCGAACTCGACGCGCTGTACAGCCGGGCCAACGCCCGCTTCCAGCAAGTCTGGCAGCCCCTCAAATCCCTGACCCTGCAGGCCGGGCTGTATTATACCCGCACCGAAACCCGCGCAGGCAGACAGGGCCTCGGCGGCATCACCCAGTATGGCAACGCCCTCCTTCCTTACGCGCAGCTCGCGGACGAGCAGGGCAATCCACTGGCCCTGCCCAAATCCTACAGCAGCACCTACCTGGCAAGCCTAAACGGCAAAGGCCTCCTCGACTGGAACTATTACCCACTCCAGGAAAGCCGCAACAACAGTCAGACCGGGAGCCAGCAGGACATCCTGATCAATACCGGCCTGAACTACAAGCTGCCCCTCGGTTTTGATATCGACCTGAAATACCTGTACGAGCGCCAAAACAGCGATGAACGCTACCTGCACGGCGCGGAAAGTTATTACGCTCGCGACCTCGTGAACAGCTTCAGCCAGAACACCACAGGTACGCTGATCCGGAACATCCCCGCAGGCGGCATCCTGGACAACAGCGCGGATATCTTATCCGTACATAATTTCCGCGGACAACTGAACTTTAACCGCAGGTGGGGCTCTCACGCCTTAAGCGCCCTGGCCGGCAGCGAACTCCGCCGCAGCCTCCGCACAAGCACGGCCAGCCGCGTCTATGGCTATAACGACGACATCCTGACCTTCGGCACCGTCGATTACCGGACCGCTTATCCCAACTACATCAGCGGCAGCCTGAACTACGTGCCGGACGGGGCCTCGCTCAGCGATATCCGCAACAATTTCGTTTCCAGCTTTTTCAACGCCGCTTATACATACCAGGGCCGTTACGGCCTCTCGCTGAGCGCCCGCAGGGACGCTTCCAACCTATTCGGCCTGCGCACCAATGACCAGTGGAACCCCTTTTATTCCGCCGGCCTCAGCTGGCAGATCAGCGACGAGCCCTTTATGAAAATGTCCTGGCTCAACGCCCTCAAGCTGCGGGCCACTTACGGCATCAGCGGCAACATTGACCCCGCCATGAGCGCGGTCACCACCATCCAGTACGCAGAAGCCTCGCCCTATACGCAGGCGCCTTACTCCCGTTTCATCAATTATTATAACCCCGAACTGCGCTGGGAATCCTCCAAAATGTTTAACCTGGGGCTGGATTTCCGCCTGTTCGGTGACCGCCTCAGCGGCAGCCTGGAATATTTCCGCAAAACCGGCAGCAACCTGTTCGGCACCGCGCTGATCGACTATACCGGCGGAGTCGGCAACAGCATCGTTAAGAACGTGGCCGCCATGAGCGGGGACGGCCTGGATATCGAACTGCACGCCAAAGTCCTGACCGGGAGGTTCAGCTGGACACCCGCGCTGAACCTCAGTTATTACCGGGACCGGGTGACCCAGTACAACCTCGCCAGTACGCAGGGCAGCAGCTTCATCGGCTCCAACCCGACCATCGCGGGCCTGACCGGCTTGCCGGTGTACAGCCTGTTCGCTTACCGTTGGGCCGGGCTGAATCCCCAGACCGGCTCGCCGCGCGGCTATCTGCAAGGCAGCGTCAGCGAAGACTATAATCAACTGACCGGCCCCGCCACCCAGGTGACCGACCTCCAGTACTTCGGCTCCGCCCTTCCGACCTGGTTCGGGTCCTTTAACCATCAATTCGCTTACCAAAAGTTTTCCCTGAGCATCAGCCTCGTTTATAAACTCGGCTACTATTTCCGGCGTTCCTCCATTTCCTACACCGACCTGTACAACAATTGGCGGGGCCATTCAGATTATGCCCTGCGCTGGCAAAGCCCGGGTGACGAGCTGAAGACGGATGTACCTTCCGCCATTTACCCTGCACAAAGCAGCCGCGATGCATTTTACCTGGGCTCGGCAGCGCTGGTGGAAAAAGGCGACCATGTGCGCCTGCAATACGTCAACCTGGCCTACGAGATGAACCGGCAGCTACAGCTGTATATCAATGCCAGCAACCTCGGGATCATCTGGCGGGCCAACCGGCAGGGCATCGATCCGGACCGCAACAATTTTAACAACAGCTATGTCAACCCGCCGGTCTTCGCGCTTGGCCTGAGAGCTCACTTTAACTAAAACGACCATGAAAAAAATAATGATCAGCATCGCCGCCCTGCTCCTGTTAGCGGGCTGCAAAAAATACCTGGACGAAAAATCCGATAAAAAACTCGTTGTGCCCTCCAGCCTGGCCGACCTGCAATCCATCCTGGACGCCTACAGTAAAATGTCCTTCGGAGAACCCGGAGAAGGCGAGGTCAGCAGTACAGATTATTATATCACAGACGCGAACTACAATTCGCTGAGCAAGGATAACTTACGGCGGCTCTATACCTGGCAGAAAGATTACCTGTTCGAATCCCTGTCGAACAGCTGGTATTTTGGTTATACCAGTATTTATGCAGCCAACTCCGTACTTGACCAAATCAGCAGCGTCCCTCCGGGCGCAGAAAGAGATAATATAAAAGGACAGGCACACTTCTTCCGTGCCAAGCAATACCTTAACCTCGCGGGTGTGTTCACACCGGCCTACGACCCTGCAACAGCCGGAAACGACCTGGGTCTGCCGCTGCGCCTGAATACCGACTTCAATGCCCCCTCGGTACGCGCCAGCAACGAAGCGACCTATCAGCAGATCATCAGCGACCTCAAAGCAGCCATTCCGCTGCTGCCCGTCATGCCGCTCAGTCCGATCCGCCCATCCAAACCCGCGGCATACGGCTTACTCGCCCGCACCTATCTGTTCATGCGCCGGTACCCTGAAGCCGGTCGGTATGCCGACTCCTGCCTGCAACACTTCAGCCGGCTGATCGATTACAATACCCTGAATGCTGCCGCCAGCTACCCGCTGGCCCAGTTTAACGCGGAAACCATCTTTTTCAGCGTGATGGCGACCCCTGCACCCATCAACCCCAGTCGGGCCAAGACGGATCCCGACCTGTATAACCAGTATACTGCCAACGACCTGCGCAAAACCGTCTTTTTCAAAAGAAACACCGACGGCACCTACGCCTTCAAAGGCAACTATTCCGGAATGCTGGCCCCCTTCGGAGGCCTCTCCACCAATGAAATCCTGCTTATCCGCGCCGAAGCGGCCATCCGGCAAAACCAAACCACAGCCGGCATGGAGGACCTGAACACCCTGCTGAAGACCCGCTGGAAAACAGGCACCTTCGTTCCCTTTACCGCCGCTTTACCCGCGGAGGCCCTTGAACTGGTGCTGAAAGAAAGAAGAAAGGAACTGCTCAACCGGGGCCTGCGCTGGATGGATATCAAGCGGCTGAACAAAGAAGGCGCGAACATCACGCTCAGCCGGACGGTCGCCGGGCAGGTATATACCCTGCCGCCCAATGATCCGCGTTATGCCTTGCCGATCCCGGAGGATGTAATACAGCTTTCGGGCATGCCGCAGAATTTTAGATGAACATATGGAAAAGATATCAGATTTCTGCTAATCTTTTCTATGAAAGCAGGTAAATTAAGGGACTGGTAAGCCGTACTATACCTCCGGAATGCCCAACCGATAATAGCAGCTTGCGAAATTTATTGTAAACACATGCAGGCTGCTTTTATGTCTTTTTTGATCCATAAAGTTAATTACACGCAATATGAAAATTACGATATTTATTAAGGTACTGGGACTCCTTTGCCTGAATATTTTGGCCAATCCAGCATTCAGCCAAGCCTTGAAAATAGGCGACCAGCTACCCGACGTAAAACTCGAGGGCCTAGTCAACGCTTCTTACACCACAACCAGCACCCGTGCTTTCCGTGGCAAACTCCTGATCCTCGACTTCTGGGCCACCTGGTGCAGCTCCTGCATCGCCAAATTCCCCGAAGCCGAAAAACTTCAGCGACAATACCCCGCTCAGCTCCAAATCCTCGGCGTTGCTTACGAAAACCGCGAAAAGATCCTAAAGTTCTTTAACAGCCCAGCAGGTCGGGAGTATCACTTCGCCAGCGTGACCGCTGACATTCAGCTATCCAAGTACGGCCATCA
>Ga0247814_10000373_pt1 | contig 36315 bp, 46 predicted proteins | sample UWRJL179409R1_FD_179947 | JGI IMG/M metagenome (GOLD analysis project Ga0247814, IMG submission 179947) | Plant litter microbial communities from Arlington Agricultural Research Station in Wisconsin, United States - UWRJ-L179-409R-1 | ecosystem: Environmental > Terrestrial > Plant litter >... | reverse complement strand
CCCGCTTGGATGTCCGATTGAGTTCGCGGTGACACAGGTAAAGCGACGTACGACCACGAATCTCATCGAGGATCATTATTACCAGCTTTCAATGTGTAGGTACAGATAGTACTGAGCTTTTATACACTATTTTACAAGATGGGTCAATATCACCGGCCCTACTTCGACCTACGAATCAGAAGTGTACCAAAGATGAACGGAATCGTGATCAGCACACCGACGTACAGCAACTGGCTGGTCGTTAGGTACAACGAGGCTGCTATTAATATTGGGAAATAAATAATCCAGGGCAATGCGTTGGCAACTTCTTGGGCGTATAAGTACTCTAGCCAGTATTTTTTTGCAGCATTCGTAAAGTATCTTTTGTCGTAGCTTACCGCAACCAGCGAGCCCCCAAGTGCACTCAGAAAGCCCAGCCCGACAAGATGAGGTGTCGTCGTCGCAAACAACCTGCCGACGTTATATATAAAATTGACGCTAACGCCATACCCCAGGAATCGGTGTTTTTTGATTTTGCTATCAATTCGCTTGCCGACATATATCGTGACGATGATCGAAAGTAGCGCGAACAGCGTTCCAATCGCGCCGATACCAACGTAGGAAGGGATAATTAGGCTAATCAGGATGGGCCAGACAAACAAATCAGCGAGTCCACTAAAACTATACGAGAAATTAGACAAGTAGTCTTTTAGTGCCGCGCCTTTTGGTATATTCCGAAACTTAATTTTGTTAATGACCTCTTGCGGTGCATTCCATATGACGATACCAGCAAAAATAAACAAGATAACCGCCGCAAGGTACACACCACTGACTGACCAGAAATACGAAACCAAGCCCCCGGCAAGAGGTGCAAAAATTCCTAGTGTCAAAATCATTGACTGCGCGAACGCAGCCTGACTACCAGTTTTTTCTTTGGTGTGAGCAACTGCAAAGTTAACCCGGTAGGCACCGTAGTAGCAGGCGTTACCAATAGCCTTAGTAAAGGCTAATATCCAGAGTGGCCAGAACTGCGATGATAGCGTCGCAAAAAGGATAAAGTGCGCGATAAAAAAGACGATACCGATAACCATTAACCGGTTGCTACCGATTGTATGCATCGCTTTAAAGACAAACGGCAAAACAATAACCTTAATGACTGCGGTTAAAAAGAAAAAGATCAAGATGTCAGTCAGGCTGTAGCCGAGTCGCATCAAATATATCGGGCCAAAAGCACCGACAAAAGATAGCGCGATAGACACCAATCCATAGGTGGTAAATAATCGTCTTAATTCAATGCGTTTTGAAAGAAGTGACAGGTGTGCGTGTGATAATGTGGCGTGCATAAATGACGAGCAAGTAAACTCGTATTTATACTACCACGACATAGCTGCGCTCGTGCCGTCTATCTATATTTCTTTCTCTGCTTTATCGAGTTGTCTATTGAACTCATCAGCGTCGGCATTAAATTCTTTCTTGTACTCGCGAATCGCCGACTTAGCCGCCTGTTTAACCATCTCATCTACTTTTGACTCTCCGATAATAACGAGAGCGGCCTCATTGTCCTCAATGTAATCGCCAAGTTCTTTCAGATCTTTTTTAGAAATATCATTAAAGTGACGCCCGATGAGCGCGCCAGACCCGGCTCCAATAAGGCCGCCGGCCAGAATTGATGGTGGGAATACTATACCCAGCAGCACACCAACAGCCAGTCCTCGTCGTGTCCCCTTCCCTGTTGAATCAGTGTGGCGCGTGACGTCAATCTTGCCCTCATTATCTTTGACGACAATCCCGACGTCGTAACTCCCCACCCAGCCCTCTTTACGAAGATCCAAGAAAGCCTTGTAGTCGGCCTCCGCACTTTGCTCGTCAGGGTAGGCCCCGACGTATAGAAACATCTTTTTGTCCTCTTTCGTTTTTGCCATACCATCTCCTTCCGGCGCATGTGCGCGCATAGCTATCGTTACCTGTCTCCATCTTATAGTGGGATGGCAAGACCTATCTGTGGGATTTCTTACATATACGTACACCTACTGGCCGACGAACGTGCGGCTTTTCACGTAGCTAAAACTCGTGTCCAAAGATTTGGATAGCAAAGCTTCCGTCGTTAGCGCCAATAAACTCCAACGATATTTTTGCCTCTTTCAGTAGCGATTCACTGTCCGGATTGTACGGCGAATAGCCATCTGTGTCGTGAGTAAGGGGTTGAACTTCTTGCCACGCCGCAAATCGTCGCGATGGCTCAGACTCGGTGGATACAATCTCTCGTTGCGAGGCAAAGTTCGTAGCAGCGACGCGGCCTATTGCCGGAAGCCATAATTGCCTTGCGCTATCATTACTATCGGTCGTTGATTCGATAAAGTAGTGACGATCACCCTTTCTATACGCACGCCGTGATGACGCGAAAGCGCCGACAGTCATACCGTTTTCACCTGCCGCCCTAACAGCCAACACCCCAGCTCCATCACGAACACGCGCTAGACGTGCGCGCTTCTCGTCTAAGTAGTTGTCTATTCTTGCGCGCAAGATCTCGTCACGGTCAATCATAAACTCAGTCTATGTATAATTACCACCATTCACAAGCATGAGTAATATTGTCGTTTGTTCAATAGTCAAAATCATTTATGTATCAATAAATACCTTTGGTTATTGCCCGAGATTAAACGCTCTCGGGCGGCGTGTTTGACAAAGTCTGTCTAGTTGCGCGAACTTCGCAGGCAATCAACGACTGCACTGTCGATCCAGCATCCGTCTGACCCATCAGCATTCTTGTGGCCGGTAACGACGACGGCGGTCGACGGAAGCTGCTCCTCGACCCAATCCCAGTTCAGATTGCCGTAGGCATCACCGGAGTCGTATTCCAGCTTGTAGATAACCTTCACATCATCCTTTGAGTGATCAGCAAACGCCTGACCGATCAGCTCGATCGCGAGCTTCTCGTCATAGACATGCTTAGGTGCATCCATACGGACAACGGTCGGCTTCATGCCAGACTGCAACATTGCAATTCCTACAGACTCGTACTGCTTGTCGGTGACGTTGCCGAGGATAAGAAGAATGTCCATAAGAGGATTCCTTTGTTCATGCCGCTAGACTATCTAGCTAGGCAAAGATGAGTCGATGCAAACAACTACTCTTTGCTTAGCTAGAAACCATTTGTCAAAAGTGCGTTAAGAGCAACAACGTGATTAACCTAGGTATTCTATCATAAATACGTCAATATGTCAATCCTACATGGCTCATGAAAATAGCTGACATACTATCTCTCGCCCCTACTATTGCTGCTTGTTGTTTAGCTTCTTGTTCAGCTTTTTACCTTGTTGCTCATGATATGATTTTTCGCCGCGTACTAGTTCGTCAGCAAAGGCTGCGACATCTGGGCCGGTTATTTCTATTACACGCTTACCTTCTGCAGCAGCTTGCTCGAACATGTCGACGAGTACCCGTAAAGGTTCCATGCTGAGGATACCTGATGTCGAGAATATGTAATTGCGAATATTTTTATATGCCTCGGCGTATTCGGTTGGCAAGGCTTTGGCACGCTGTTCGTTTTGCCGGTACGCCTTCTTTTCGTTTAGGTCGCCAATAATTGTGTCGATGATCTTACCCATTACCTACTCCTTAATTCGTTAGTTTTAGAGGATACAAAATCCCATTTAGCCCAAAAAGTTTGTAATTCTTCTTGACCTCGGTTAGTGAGCGTATAAAATTTACGTGGTGGACCAACTTCAGACGGTTTCTTTTCGGTATCGACGAGCCCATTCTTCTCCAGTCGTACCAGTATCGTATAGATAGTGCCTTCGACGACATCTTCAAAGCCGAGTGTGTGAAGTTGCTGTGTAATATCGTAGCCATAGGTGGCATGACGACTAATAATCTCAAGAATAGATCCTTCCAGTACACCTTTTAGCATTTCGGTAATATTATTCACGTCAGGTTCCTTGCTACTAAGTAGCACTTACTACTATCTATATAGTAGCACTAGGTAGCTGGATTGGTCAAGAGATTTGCTGGACGGGTGTTTCGTTGCGGTTCGGAAGCGTAATCGTAAACTCGCTACCCGTACCCACTGTTGATTTGACGCTCATCTTTCCGTCTATTTTTTCCAAGCTTTTTTTTGCGATAGAGAGTCCGAGTCCGTAACCTGCGACTTGTGCCCTGGTGTGGTCGGCGCGATAAAAACGCTCAAAGATATTGCCCAGATCATCAGTGTCGATACCAACACCCTGGTCGGTTACCACAATAGCAACACCATGGTGATCGCGGTAACTTGTAACCGTTATCGTCGACTGTGCGGGGCTATATTTAATAGCATTCTCAATAAGTATCACCAGCGCCCTGTGTAGGACGTCAGCGTCGGTCACTGCCATGATCGACACGGTGTCATTTTTAATAATGGCATGTTTTTCGTTAGCGATAGCCTCTAACTTTTCAATTGACCATTGAATAACATTTCGCGTATCCACTGCCGCAAACTTTAATGCGCTCGATTGATTTTCAGACTCCTGCAACAGTCCTTCAGATAGCACGCTCAATTCCTGCATGTCTTTGACATTTCCTTCAATAATAGCCCTGGCCTGCGGCAACGTTAATCCACGATTTTTTAACGCAACTTCATTACTCAGCAGCGTCGAAGCCAGCGGTGTTCTGAGTTCGTGCGAAGCGTCGGCGATATACTGATCTTGTTGGTCGAGTGTTTTTTCAATTGGTCGTAGGGTTATTCTCGCTAGCCAGTAGCTCAACACACTACCTACACCCAGGATACCAATGTTCAAAAGAACTAATCCTCCAGCAAGACGATAGCTGTCATCATTCATGCCTTGGCCCGACGCAACGTAAAATATAGAACTAAATATGATACTCATCGTCATAATCAGTATGAGATACGATAACACTAATTTACGGGCTGGTAGGTGTCTAAATCTATTGTTTTTTGCCTTGTTCACAGTCGATCACCGACTCTGTAGCCGAACCCGCGGATAGTATGGATCAAAGGATGATCAAAAGGTTTGTCTATTTTTGCACGTAAGTATGCAATGAACACTTCGACGGTATTTGGTAAAATATCGGCATCAAAGTTCCATACATGACTGATAATCTCGTTCTTGCTACAAGCCCGGCCTTTATTGCGCAACAGATATTCGAGTATGGCAAACTCTTTTGGCGACAAATTAATAGCGACGTCGCCACGCTTTACGCTATGGCTTGCTGTGGACATAGTAAGGCCTTCCACCGAAAGTCGCTCATCAGCCAAAAAGTCTTTCGGCCTTCGTAACAGCGCGCGCATACGAGCAAGTAGCACATCAAACGAAAACTGCTTGACCAGATAGTCATCCGCGCCAACATTCAGGCCTTCTATGACGTCTCTTTCGTCGGTCTTGGCTGTCAAAATTAAAATAGGCGTCGTAATGTGGTTCTCTCGAAGTTGACGACAGACAGCAATGCCATCGATACCAGGTAGCATGACATCAAGAATAATCAGATCGTATGGCTCGTTCAGCCCTGCGAGTAGCCCGTTTTCTCCGTCGTACTCAACATCTACCGCATAGCCTTCTTGCTCAAGTCCAACCTTGATAGAATCCGCGATTCGTATAGTGTCCTCGATCACTAAAACTCTCATGGAATTTAGTATATAGGATGGATGCTTAACGAATCTTTAAGGGTTCGGCCCACGCGATAAAACGCTGTATACTAGACACAAGCACTTATTAGAAAGAGAGATTCTTTTGAGCAAAAATAAACGAGCGTCAAATCCAACTAAATATACGGTATTACTGCCACCCGATACTTACAAGGACTACAAGCAGGTTAACGTCGCGACAAGCCTACTAAAAACAGTGTTAATTATTATAGCGACGGCACTGATCTCTTGGTTTTTCGTATACATGGCCCTTATTAGTTTCGACCTGTTTAGTTCAATTGCTCTGGGCTCATATCTAGGCTAAGGTCGTCCGACAAGTACGCACGAAAGACCGCGCCATCAGTTGTATTAATCGATACTGAATCGGCATTGAAATCTTCTTGAACGGTGACGATATCTGTAGCCCTTGACGTTTCGTGTGTATACCCAAGCAAGGTACTTCCATCTTCATTGCTGCGCATGTCGGTAATCGAAATCGTTGCTTCGACGTATCGCACCGACTGATCGTGCTGAGTGAAATATACATCCTCTACACGAATTTTACATACATGCCCTACGGCAATCTGACCAACAAGAAGCCGGCGCTCAAGACCGCTTTCAAATACCTCTGGACTAATAAATCTAACGAATTCACTCATAATGCTTATGCCAGTATAGGTAGGCTTTAGGTTGTTGGCAAGGGCAAGCAGTCCTTCGCGTAACCTTTAGAATACCCCGTAGCCAATAAAGCCGTCGGTATCCGGTACTGTGTGCTTCACGACTCGGATACCACCAGGCTCGTTACCGCCAATAGTCGTGATAACTCCATTGTCATTTTTGATCACTATGTTTACATGCTGGCCGAAAGGACTTGGGTTGTCGTACAGCATGACATCACCTATTTTCGGGGAATAGTCCGAACTCGATAGCTGTAGCTTGCCCGCAGATTCGTAGTACTCCCGTAGTGTGTAGGTTCCAGGTATTCGCCACGACCCAGAGTTTGGATTAGACAGCGGCACCTCGGCCCGGTTAAAGACCCAGCTGACAAAGTCCGCACACCAGGCTTCTTCGATTCCGTCAGAATACTTCGTTCCTGGCGGGTTCAATGCATACTCTGTTTTTAATATCTCAATAACTTTTTGCTGATCCGTAGAAAGTTTAGCAGTGTCAACCACAGGGAACGTAGCCTTTTCTTTTGACGACGTCAGACTAGAAATAACTTGCGGGATACTATTGAATCGACTTTGTATCAATAGAGTAGTCAGCGCACCAAGACAAAGTACAATGATAACAAAAAGCCTCCGAAGTGGAGACTGATTTACCTAAACGATTCCTCGACTCGCGTTATCGGGTCATACCAGCCTTTATCTAGAACATATGCTTGAACTTTTTTGTCTAATCCGAGGATGACAAAGATACCGACAAGAATGAACAGCACTCCAATCACTTTTTGAAAAATCCCCCTCGGGTCGCTCATCCATTTCATTTTATTCACCAAGAGCCGTCCGAAGATACTAATCAGTAAAAGAATCAGCCCAAGGCCTACCGAGTAGGCAATCAGGTAGCCCAAACCCAGCAAAAACGATGCAGGCAGGATGACTGCAATAATCAGCGCATAGGTTGGGCTACAGCTATTAAAGACTGGGCCTAGCGCCGCACCTAGCAGGATGTCTTTTTTGATCCCCTCTTTGCCTTGAGACTTGCCCATGAGGCGGCTTGTGACAGTCGCAAGTCCAGAGATAACCATGAACCGCTCCCAGATAACAGGAAACAGCAGATTGATACCAAATAGCAGCACTATACCGCCTGATATAATTGCCCAGATCACGGTTGGAATACCAAGTAGCGCAGTGGTTGCTTTTAGTATCAGCGTAAATAGCACTATTGAAAGAATGAGGCTAATAATAATCACCAGTGGATGCTTTAGCGACACCTTCTTTTCGTCGTTATGCTGCAACGAACTCCCACCGATAATAATAGGGAGTATTGGCAATATACACGGCGCAAGTACCGTCAGCACGCCTGCGACGAAGGACAGGATGTAGAGTTCGATCACTTCAAGAGTTCTCGTTCGACAGAACTAAACTGCGGCTCGTCGTACGCGACATAGCTCGCCAATTTGTTTCCCTGGTCATCAACTTTTACAAAGGTCGTTTGCTGAGTGACGCCATATTCTTGCCGTAGTGCTTGGTTGGTATCGTAATCAACCTTAAGAACCGTCACGCCGCTAGGTATACCGTCTTTTTCTATACTTTTCTCGATGTCTCGACACTGCGGGCACCAGGGGGCGTGAAAGAATAGCAATTTAGTGCCAGCTGTCGCAACTAGCGTTTCGTTTGAGTAATCAATATAGGTACCGTCTCGTGTGTTTGGGGCGACAGGATCCACGTCAGCGGTGTCTACTGCCTGGTTAGTAGTCGTGGGCGTAAGCGGTGATTCGGCCTGCTTTGGCGTGAGTACGACGTATGAGATTGCGCCAATTATTAATAAGCTTATACCTACAATCGTCAACAGCAACTTCTTATCCATAGGTAAATTATAACAAAAAGTCATTGAAAAAATACGTTCTGCGATTGTTCCTTTTTACCTTGAATGGCAGTTACGATACACAATCACCGAATAGCTTGTTCGACGAGCCTCAGGTCCTCTAGGGCACTATCCAGCATTTCTACCCCGTTCTCCTTCTCATCGAGGGTTGAATAGTACGGGTAACTTGCTAAATACGTTTCTATTTCGATATGATCGATCAACCCAGCTAGGCTATGGGATGAATCGCTGATATCATCAGGAGCAATTTCATCCATATTTAGATTACTTAATCCATTCATCATTTCATCAGTGTTATAGCTCGGGAGGATGACACCTCCCCTATTTGCGTGTATTTCCCCTGCAATAGACCATTTTGCTAGTAGCTCGTCTTTAATTGAAGGGTCTTGTAGCAAGGCTTTTTGATACATTCTAGGTAGACCATTCTCGGTCGTAACCGTGCAACCATAGGATGTGTCTACGGGATATCGCAACAGCTCACCACCAATAGGAGATATCTCATTGATTGCGTCAATGACTGAAGACTTGAATATATTAGCATCTCCAATGAATGAAACAGGTTCGCGCAAATAAGTACTGGCGGCAATTCGACCTAGATCCAGGAACACTTCGCTTGCGTAGATGTTGACCCTTTCGGTTTCCGTAATTGGCTGACCGTTGTACCACTGCTGCTTGCCTTCACGGATATACCAAAGCCCCTGCCCGGCATCTTCGCGTGTATAAGATGGCACATCTGCTGCCATTCTACTACTGTGACCGATGAGGATGAGTGCATTGATGTGCTCTGACATAAGAAGGTTATAATACCAGAAAAGTGGTGTTGTATCAAGAATCTGTCAAAGGTGATCGGTGGCGAACGATGACCTTAGCTATGACACCCGAGACCTATTTGTAATCCCTACAAACGACACCGCCCCGCCTACAAATAGCAGCGCCGCACAAATAACTATACCGACACGGAATCCCTCCAGATCCAGCGACGTCCCCGCAAATACACCAATAATAGCCACTGCTATCAATCCAGCAATTCTCGAGACGGCGTTATTCACTGCCGATCCAATGCCGGCTTGGGAAGTTTTGATTGAACCTAATACGGCAGATGTCAGTGGGGCTACGGTAATAGAAAGCCCTATACCGAACAGTAGGATACCAGGCAACAGCTGCGCCCAGTAATTAACGGGTATCTGAACACTCACCATAGAAAACACGCCTATACTCGAAACAATCGGACCAAGCGTCATAAATAACCTCGGGCCATATTTGCCCGCTAACGCGCCGAATTTCGAGGACAAAAGCAGCATCAATATCGTAATCGGTAGCGATACCAAGCCAGCGAGCGTAGCCGAATACCCAGCAACCTGCTGAAGAAAGATAACGAGGATAAAGCCCTGCAGTGAAAGCGCGGCGTATATAAAAAATGTCGCTATATTCCCTGCACTGAAGTTTCGAACCGAGAACAGACCAAGGGGAAGCATTGGGTATTTCGTTTTGCTCTCGTGATAAATGAAACTACTTAAACAGATGACACCTACGGCAAACGTCACCCAGATGAGTGGGTTCGCCCAGCCAAAATTACCCTGCTCGATTAATGCGAATACAATGCCGGCAAGTCCGACTGCACCCAATATCACTCCTGGAATATCCAGTTTTTTAGATTGATTCAGCTGTTCCTCGAAATGCATTTTTCGTAGCAGGATGAGTGCGACCGCAATAGGTACGACGTTAATAATAAATACCCAGCGCCACGACAAGAAGTCCACCAGCAGCCCACCGACAAGTGGGCCAATAATAAAGGCTGCGCCCGTCCATGCCGTCCACGAGCCGATAGCTTTTGATTGAGCAGGCCCTGAAAAGGCACCAACAATCAACGCGAGTGAGCTTGGCACCAGTAACGCTCCGGCCACTCCTTGTAGTGCGCGGGCAACGACCAATACCTCGGCAGTCGGAGCAATGGCACAAAGAATTGAAGTGACCAAAAAACCAATCAGTCCATAGACGATAATTTTCTTGCGACCGAATATATCAGATAATGAACCTGCGGCTAAAATAAGCGAACCCAGCGTGATAAGGTAGGCATCATTCACCCACTGCTGCGTCGATAACCCGCCTCCAAGCTGCTCACTGATCTGTGGCAAGGCAACGCCGACGACAGAACTGTCGAGAAACGCGACGAATGAAGCGAGGATGGCGACGAGTAGGATGAGGGATCGGTTGTTCATTATGTTAATCATAGCAAAAAGGCTCCAGTTGAAGTTCATTTTTACTGCACTCATGCTCAGTAGTATTAATTGACGGCTTCATAAACCTATAACTCTTTAATATAGCGAATTAATCCTACATACGAATAAAACATATATTTAATGTAGCTTACCGCAACATCTTTGTTCATTGGTATGCGCTTATTACCTGCCAAATACTCCATTCCAGTAATCGCATTAGCCATATTCCCTCTCAACTTTGCGATCTGGTCGATTAATTCAGGGTCGTCAATCAGGTGAAGGTATAAATCTAGAAGATTACCTAGGTTGGCCTTTGTGTCTTCCGTAATTCTCTTTAGCCACTCTGCTTCTTCTGCCGTGATAAGTGCAATTTTATCAAGTTCAGGATGTTTGCGTTCAAGTCGTATTAACTCGTCCGAGATATATTTCGCCACTGTTGATAGTGAACTTTCATTGTTGAATTTTACAGATCTCTGTAATAAGTCTTTGGCACTTTGATTTACTGCATATTTTTCCAACAACCAGACTGTTGGTTGCCCTAATACACCTAAGAGGTTTGCTTTTAATATCTCATAAGACTGGCCGAAGGTACGTCTTCGCACAAACCATCTGTACATATCGATCAATACAAGCGTGATACTTATGGTAAATATGTTGATTCCAAATCCCATCAATAACCCAACAGCCCAACTATTACTCACAGCGCCAGAAATAAAAACCAATACCACCCCAGTAATTGCAGAGATGATAGCTGGAGTCAGTATTGTGCGATCGTAGTTTTTCATTCTACGTTCATCATAACAAAAAATGACCTACGACAAGCGCTTTTCAATAATACCAATCCTGGGCAAAACCTTGCAGAAGTGTAGTGCTATTTTGATTTGGCATCCAATGTTACGAGAGAGACTTTAAGTTGTGCTATTAAGTTCTCGAGTTCTCGTCTTGTAGTTTTGAGCTGGCCGCTCGACACAGGATGGTCTGGATGAACTATTTTATTTCGCGTCCCTTGAATCTTTTTGACAGTATCTAAATCAGATTCTTTAAGTATGGCCAGTGAAATTAGATTTTTTGTGATGTTTATTAAATTTTCACCAGAGGCCCCGTAGCCTTTTAGGCTTAAAATAGATCGGGACAGTGACACCAGCTGATGGTAAAGCATCACGATTTCATATGGCACCGGCTGGGACTTATCAAGCGGTGTCTTTTCGGTATTAACATCCCTCCTTAGTTCTGCTAGGCCTATTTCATATCGTACAATAAATTTGTCAGACGCATATCTTATTGCTGCACCAATAGCTATACCAGCCAGTCCTGCGCTAATCGAAGACACGAACACATTTTGAGTAAAGGAGCTGGGTATCAAAGAAGCAATGACACTAACAGCGTAAACTAAGGTAACAAGTATTGGATATAGCAAGCCCAGAGCGGCGAGGGTGTTAGAAATATTTTCTAAAATCTTAGTTAATGGAAAAAGTCTAAAAGTAAAACTCTTAGAGAGAATAGCCAGTGCCCCGAAATACATTCCCAGTATCATTATGACGAGAAAAACGAGAGAAGTCTGGAATATAGTAAAAGATCCAAAAAATAAGTTTATATAAAAATTCGATATGTCATCCCGGAATACACTCAAACCAAACAGAACCGCGATAAAGGCGGCTAAATAACTAAAATTATCTCTAAAATTAGAATTACTCATGTGTCTTTAAATTGTATAGCATTTTCTCACTATTTAAACTAGTCAAGCAACCAGTTCACGAGCGTAGACAGATGATCCCAGTTTTGACGTGGAATATCTGCGATAGCAACATCGTCACGGGAAAATGTGTAGACACATTTTCGTTGCTCCTAGTGCCCGAACTACGACCTTACTCGCTGCGCTCGCAGATCCTGATTAGAATCCGCATATCCCGAAGCAAGAAAAATGACCGAGGAGATGTCGGTCGTGTTTCTTGGCAACCCCTAGTGGACGAGCTTCGAACTTACAACACCCAAATATGATAGAATGAGCAGTACTTAAGAATCAAGAAAGGTTAATCAAAGTGACACCAATAAGTTACTACTATTTAATCAGCGTTGCTCTTTCGATGGGTACATTATATGCGCTTATCAATATCATTTTATTAAAATTAAAAGGTAAAACTACGTTCAAATTACCTTTCAAAAAGGGCTCCGCCGAACACAACAAGGTGTTGACTCTAGTGAATCTAAAAATGTTTTGCATAATTATTTTTGTTAATTTACTAACTACCGCAAATTTGATACTAAGCATTCATACGATTTTAGACACGCATCGGAATGGTATATACGGCCTTGTAATAGGGGTTCCTGTTTTTGGTATAGCAATGATGATTTACCTTAATTCCCAGATGCCCAGATTCACTAATTTTCAATAATATCATGCTTACGACAAGACCCTCGTAGAAGAATTAAGAACTATTTCGAGGCGAGTGAAGCTATAGCTAGTTTCAGGTCATTTACACTCTGCTCATAACGTTGACTAACCGGTTCATTCTCGTGGCCATTTGTTCGATAAAGTTCATAAACTGAAACACGTGGCGGCTCGGCGTTCGCATCAAGGACAACTCCCACTTCAGAGTCAATGTTAGAGCCATCAATTGCCGCCCGCTTATGCTCGAGTATATTTTTTATTTCACCGTCGTACGTAGCAAGGCCGTCATCAGGCCTACTATGCATAACCAGGTCTTCTTGTGAAGGAAAGAGAAAGGTGTGATCTGCGGTCGTAACCGTAGCGTCTATATTTTCACCAGTAACTATCTTATATCGTGCATCTTCGGTTCCAAGTATACCGAGCTCTGCAACAATCCGTTTATAGCGTGAGGTGACATCTTCCAAAGAACCTTCAAATTCACCCAACAAAGTAGCATTCGTTCCCCAGTGTGAGGTGCCAGTTTCAGATAATACAGCATTTCTATATAACATCCTTAAATACTACTCTGGTTGTCCTGTCAATTCAAGCCCAACAAAATAGACTACGCCTCAGTAGTCTATTTTGGAGATAAGCTTCTTGGCAGTTCTTAGTGGACGAACTTAGAACTTTAAGTTCGAACGAGTAGATTTGTCATATTTCAAAATTTCGCTATTAAGTTTATCGGGTGCGCGTCGAACATACGCTGAGCAACAAAGTAGACCAACTCGGTTGACTACACGTTAGCAGGAAACGAATAATTAAAAAATAGATCCCAGTACTGGAATGCGTCCGTAACTTTCCCTTCTTTGTTCGCATCTACTGCTTTTTGCGCACGAATAACTGCTGTATTCAGCTTTGACAGTGATTCATCGAAAGTCGAATCACTAGAGCATGGGTATATCCTTCCTGTGCTACCAGTCGGATCGTTCATTGCTGCAAGGTTGTCCGCTTGTAGACGTTTAAGAAATATCAATAAATCAATCGGGAGTATGACGGATTTTTGAGAAGTAATATATTTCGCTGCCCTCATCTCTAAATAGAACGAAGATACAGGGACCTTATTGTGATATTTCCATGTCTTAGCAAGTCTTGCAAGCTTTTTTGCGCCTCCTTCAATACCTTTTATCTTGTTGCAATACGAGACGTATCGCAAATGCGCTTCTGGAGTTGATTCAAGCCATGTACCTCTTACGCCTGGTATATCGTAGCGCAAGTCATTATTGTCTAAAGCGAGACTTGGATATGCAGGGATTAACTCAACCTGTTCGTAGCCTGACCCAAATTCTAACACTACGGCAGGACTTGATATACGAATTTTCGTATTCGTAAATCTTTCCTCCATCACTGCCTTGACTGCAGCTAACGCAGACGAGCCATAAATCGGCTTGGATGATTTAAGCGATATGAAATAATCGACATCACTAAAACCAGCGACACCGGTACCGTGCTTCCAGGATCCACTTTCGTACATTCGATATAGCCCGAAACTATTTTCTAACTTCGATTCTATGGATGACCTATGCGAAGACGCTTTTTTCCGCTCAGCCGGACTCGGAATCAATCTCTGTATGTAAATATCAAATGCTTGATTGACTGTCCTAGACATCAATGAACCTTGTTCCATTCGTCTTGAATATGGCTATATTCAGACTTAAAGACAAAACTAGGTATTGGAAAACCGGAAACTACCTGACAATTATACTCGGATATAAGTCTTAAAACAGATGGTGCGTCAACTCTACTCAACCTAGATAGTGTATCAATATCGTTCTCTATTTCAGTTATGGACGCGATTAACCTGCGCAATTTCAAGATCCAGCCAATCACGTTGGATGTAATTACAATCGGTATAAATAGGAAAACAGCGTATGACAATGTTGGTATGATTTCGGTAGGGATAGCACCCAGGATTATAGACAGTATCACTCCTAATACAATTAAAATAAAAATAATCAACGGGATTTTAGCAAGTTCTAGTAATCGACTATATAAAAATCTAGTCCAGAACGCTGATTCCTGAGTCATTTCCAGTAGTCTTGCGGGGCTTGACCGTTTTTTAGTAACGTAATAGTCTGCATTCCTAGGTGTTACAGTGAATCTACTTAAAATACGCGAGCCAGCTCGCCTTCTCCACTCACTAAACATGACGGGCTTGATATCATACCCTAGGCCTTCGGTAAGGACTGACTGTCGCCTCATCGTCTCAGCCATATCGTATTGATCGTCAAATATCTGACGCAATAGATACGCTGTTACGATTAAAACGACTCCGATCGCGGCCGTTACTATCTTGAGATTATCTGGTAGCTCACGCACTAAACTAAATACTAGCGCTATGATACCCGCAAGTAATTCGAGTAAAAATGCCCAGTACCATTTCACGGCAGCACTATCGAACAGCAATCGAGACAGTTGATTTAGCTCCTCGCCTCTTTTTAGATTTGGATTTATATTAACCATAATTTGGGTAAAACTCTCCTAAAAGTATTTTCCACGTATTAATAGCATTTACTTGACTCAGTGCCGACCACGCCAAGGCATTCGATGAAGCCTCTGCTGCCTTCTTGGCTTTATTGTATGCGCCAATTCTTGTTCTTTTTGAACTAGTATCTAGGTAATCATCTAGCCTATCTTTCTTTACAGGTTCGTAACATGCTTGAAGTAGATAATTTGGTAGACTATCAAAGAAAACTTTTAGCATAGAGTCCATAGTATAATCTCGCTCATAATTCTTGAAATGATAATAAAGCATAGCTTCGAGGTGAAGGCTTCTTATCGGCCAACCTTGATGTCTATTCCACGCCTTGACCATTTTAATAAGTGGCTTGAACTTTCCATTCATTCGAGTATTTACGGCAGTCATCCAACTAGCAAAGGTAAACGGATCGGTTGGCACCCACTGATTTCTGACTGAATCCGGAATAACGTAATAATCTGCAGATCCATTTACACCTGTGTATTTGAAAGCCGGAACAACGTCTAGTCGAAAATTACTTAATTTCATTGTTATGCAATTTACATCACGCCGCATGGTAGTAGAAGGATAGGCTTTCTGCAAAATATCCTTAAATTTATCGAGGGCTTTTGTTGCGCCTGCGCTATCGACCCATCCTAGGTTTTTGCCATGGTGGAGTATCACCATGACATCAACATCGGCTTCACTTAACCTCCTCGTTAACGTGTTTCTTGCCCAAGATCCAATAACCTTCGATCCTTCTGGATGCAATTCTAAAACCTTGCCTATTTTTGTAGTAACATTCCTTCTACAATTAGCCACAATAGTAGATTGCAAATCTGTAATTTCAAGATTGCTAGAAAAATCCTTAAAAGATTGAATTACGGTTTTGGCCATTTAACGATGCCCCGTGTAGTTAATTAGTAAGGTAATTATACCATAATCTCAGACAAAACTCATGGTTGGTTGGTATAGCTATAACATCTTAGACAGCAAAATTGATAATAGTTTACTCGAACGAAAGACCAAACAATGCCAGACTTCTATAGCCCATCTTCAAACCCAACTAGCTACTTTCGAACTATCCGATAGCAGTAGACTTAAAACGGTTTCACATCTGCTAGAAATTGCAAAAAAATACTCATATTATCTTCACATCGTCCGATTATCTCGAAAAAGTAGAATACTCAGAAATATACTTTCGAACGCGAAACTTTCTGGTAAACGACTACAGTTAAAAATTAAAAGAACCATACACAATGATGGCTCTTTGTAATGATAATTCTACTTGGCTGGGGTACGTGGAATATCTAAAGATAGCACTATCGCCACACGAAAATATGTAAACACATTTTCGTTACTCCTTGTGCTTGAACCACGAACATACTCGCTGCGCCCGTTGATCTTGATTAGAATCCGCATTACCCGAAGCAAGAAAATAGGACCAGCAGATGCTGATCCTTTTTTTGGCAGCCCCTAGTGGAAAATCTTAGAACATTTTTAATTGAACCTAACATACAGTAGTGCTATATTCAGGTTAATGAATACCAACGACGCATCCGAAGCCGAAACTGTACCTAATGCTTACAGTTCATACAAAATAGCGCGTTCAAATTCTGATTTTGTCATTGGTATTGATGACTTTGCTTCTCTCGAAATCAGAGAGGGTGGTAAAGAAAATGGTTTTCATTATTTCTTTGACACAAAAAAGAATCGTCTTATAACTAGATTTGTTTTAGAAACAAGTGTTACTGGGATTAAGACAGTCTGCCTAGTTGCATTTATATTTAGTGAAGGCAAATATCTACCAAGAATTGAGGTTGCAAAAAGAACAAACACCGATGCACTGCTCAAAGAAGAAATTATTATCACAGAAGCTACAAAAACAATCTCAGCCAGGGTAGGATTCACAAAACTGGGAAGTGAGAATTTCTGGAAATTAGTAGATTATATTCAAGGATTAAAAAACGTTGACGTTCCTCGCGACTCCTGGACCGCTGTACCAAATCTAGACAATGATCTAATAGATAAAGTTGCGGCTAACGCGCCATTTGTAAGTAAGATACTTGAACAGTATGCCGATCCAGAGTCACAGCAAAAATTTGAGTCGGTTGACCAAGAAGTACTTTCAAATATTTACGCATCATCCAAACAAATCAAAAATAAAAAAGCTCTTAATGAGTTATCCGAGTTACTCAAAACTAATGCATCAGAGGCAAAGCTTGAAAAATGGATTAAAGATAACGACTGGGTATTTGGAATCGAGTACGTCAAAAAACTTGATGCCACAAAAATTGGCTTACACTCGGATGCAGATTTACTTATTGAAAGTCTGGATGGATTCGCAGATTTAATAGAATTGAAAAAGTCATCAGCACATCCTCTTTTCATTGAAGATGGATCACATCCTGGTGTATGGTATCCATCGGCAATTTTATCTCAAGTCTTAGGGCAAACAATTTTTTATTTACACAGTATGAACGAACTTCGCCATATTCTTCAATCTACCGATAAAGTTAACGTACTCAAGCCCCGTGCAAAAATTGTCATAGGCAGATCCAGCAAATTGTCCGAAGACGAAAGACATACTCTTCGACGGCTCAACGATACTTTACATGGGATCGAAATACTCACATACGACGAAATCGAACTTCGTGCAAAAACAATCGTATCTGTTTACGAAAAGAAGGACGACTAGTTAAAAACATTTCGTTTTGCCTAAGTTATTCTTTTGCTATTAAAACTATGCTGTTTTGAGTAATAGCTCAAAATACTCAGTTCCCCCAAATGGTATGTTTTGTTTAATAATCTTTTTACCCTCTAAGCTTGTACCAGCGTAAACAGTAAACGTTCCGTAAAAGTCATTAATCTCATCAACCGTCTTAGTTATGTTTCTCACCTTAGTGATGTCATCAAACATGCTCAGCTGACTAACTCGAGACGGTGTGAGCATATACGTATAAATACCCATCGTTCTTACTATTTCATGAGGTCGCTCATTAAATAGCTCTAACGCTCTTCGATATATCTCTTGATTTGTATAGAAAGTAGACTTATGCATTCGACGCTGATGCCAGTACTCTCCGTTTTGATACGACACCCACACGGCTACCCCTCTAGCTTCAACTTCACGATAACGAAGTTTCATCCCGGTTGTTTCGCATAAGAAACTGAGACATGGGAGAAGATAGCTGTCTTTATCGGATGGATCTTTGACCACCCATTGCCTTCCCACCATACCAAGACTCGTTTCATGATCGTCCATTTCAAAGCCACGTAACCGTTGATACCAATAGGTACCATTAATACTTTTGAATACCTGCTTCTTTAGCATGTACTCAGGAGCCTTCAGGAAGTCCATAGCAGTCATAATGCCATAAGCATTCAACTAGCACCGTAACGCTCTGCAATGCCACTTAAATCAGTTAGTTCACGGTCTTTGTAGTACTTAATTAGATTCGTATGATCGATCTTATCCAGCCCATCAGGTTTATGCCATCCAGCCGCTTCTTTAGCTCAAAACCTGTTCGTCCCGATTCCTACATTGATCTTCATCCAGTCACATATCTCTGTCTTCACACGTTGTTTAATCTCATACCCAATGTCTTCAAGCGTGCGTCCATTCAAGATATGCTCCATGCCGTGAAAGTCAATAATCCCTTCGTTTATACTTTTCATCTTAATTTTGTCCGAATAAGTTAACATTATTTTAATAAGTTTTTGATACACGGCATTATATTTTGGCGGATCAGTTTCTAGCAGTACGAACGTCGGGCAAATCGCCATCGCCTCGGTTCGACGTATACCAACCTTGATACCTAGTACCTTTGCTTCATACGACGCAGCAATAACACAACATTCTTTTGATATACGATTCGTTACCCCATTGGCTTACCCCGAAGTGAAGGATGTGCTTGTTGCTCTGCCGTAGCGAATGCACTATTAAGGTCAATGTGCATAATCAATGCCTCTTCTTTGTTTATTCCGTACATTACGAATTCCCCTCCACCATACTTACTAACGTCCAAATCAAACGCTCCGCATCGAACTCTAGTCGGTAATCATTTACACCGTCGCTCACATCGAATACATGAATCATGCGTTTACCTTTTGCAGTTGGGTGTCGCATGCCCAACTTCGTAAACACAATTTCATGAATTCCATATTTCATTTTCCATGGGATACAGATATTGATCTCCGAGGCACGACCTCGAAAGATAGGAACAACATCAACTATCTCGTTGATTTGAATAGTTGGATCCATTAAGACCTTTGGCCTTTTACAAGTGTGTCTATGCATACTGCTTTATACATTTCATAACTCCATAGCTTTTTAAAATAAAAAACAACTAAAACGAGATTGTTTAGCTGTAACGGATTTTATTGTATGAAGCTATCTGGTGGCATCTATAGACCGTTTATCTATACATACGCGACAGAGAACTGAAATTGTATAAAGCCTGCAAGTGGAAACACGGTGTGAGTACTCACATGACTAGATCTTATTATATACCTATATATTCAAGCACAAAGCTTATGTGGGATAGTGCAATCATCGTGACCGGTTGAATAACAGTGGTCTACAGGGTTTGCGTCGGGGTCGTGTTTTGCGTAACTATATTGTCCGATACGGTAGTTGGCTCTGAGACGACGTTCTTATCAGCACTTTGAATCAAGTGGTCTCGTATCTCGGCAAGATCTTTTTGTATCTGGAAAGTAGCAGATTGCACGAACCAAAGTCGAACAATATAGGCTATACCGATTACGAAAAATATAAAAACTACGATAAAAAATATCGTACTAATTGGGTTTAAGTTCGTGAACATTTCGCCAAGTGGATCATAAGAAGATTTATTCATAATCGAAGTATAGCAAAAATTGACATGGAATATCTCCGATATAATATCGTCGCGTTCAGGTAAGTAAACTTCCCTGCTCTGCTCCTCATTATCGAACCACGATCTTACTCGCTGCGCTCGCAGATCCTACTTCAACTCGACGCTCCTCAATCAAGAAAAAAGACCGAGATAAATCTCAGTCTGTTTTCTTGGCAGGGGTACGTGGAATCGAACCACGATCCTAGGTTTTGGAAACCCATATACTAACCGTTGTACTATACCCCTTTGCGCTCTATAGATTCCCTATAGCTTTCACATTGTAACAGATGCGGGACTTTGCTAAAAGTGCTTTGCGGGTGTGACGCCGTCTGCTACGATAAGCATAACTATATCTATAAGTAGTAAAAAGGATTGTTGGCATGAATGTAGTCGTTGTTGGTGGAGGGTTTGCAGGGGTCAAGGCGGCGCTTGAATTAAGTAACCGCCACGTCGGCAAGATTACGCTGATTTCTAACGAGACCTACTTTTTGCACCACGCGACGCTATATGCAACGGCGACTGGCCGCAATGCTGCCGAATCAGTCATCTCGTTGGTCGATATTTTTGCAGCCCACCCGAATGTAACGGTGATACATGATACTGTCGATGCGATCGACCCGGCACGTCGGCTGGTTATAGGTGGCAAAAAACAGTACCACTACGACGAAGCAATTCTTGCGCTCGGGTCGGTGACGACGTTCTTTGGTATCAAGGGTATGGCGCAGCACGCATTCGGCATTAAATCACTCGACGAGATCAAGAAATTCAAAGACCATATCCATACCGAGTTAGTTGATAAAAAACTCGATAAAGAATACTTCGTGATCGGCGCTGGACCAACTGGTGTTGAACTAGCAGCAGCCTTACAAGAATACTTACACTACTTGGCCGATACGTATCGACTAAAGGGTACGCGCACCCGTGTAACACTAGTCGAGGCAGCACCGCGCATTGTGCCAAGGTCTTCGTTGACGGCGGCTCGCCTAATCTCAAAGCGCCTGAAAAAACTAGGTGTCCGCGTCATGGTGAACCACAAGGTCGGTGCCCTCGACGACGCGTTCATTACTATTGAGGGCAAAAAGATTCCAACAACGACGGCTATTTGGACGTCGGGTGTTGCCAATAACCCATTCTTTCAGGCCAATGAACATGCTTTTCACCTAGCGCCCAATGGACGGGTCAATGTAAATCCACACCTACAGGCTAGCGCACACGTTTTCGTAATTGGCGATAGCAACACGGTTGCCTACAGCGGCACATCGTGGCCTGCACTGTACCAGGCGGCCTATGTAGCCAAATACCTGGCGAGGCGTCAAACACACCGCTCGATGGGACCATTTCAACCCCACTCGGTCATGTGCGGCATCCCTGTTGGTGAAAAATGGGGCTACGTGGAATGGATGGGTATCTATGTTGCCGGCTGGCCGGGCTTTATTGTGCGCCGCTGGATGGAATTATATGGTTACCGCCAGCTACTTTCGCTGCAAAAAGCGGTCGCGTTATGGCGCGCCCACGACATTCCGCAAATTGATACCTAACCTGGGTATAACTTGCGCTTAAATCTGGTTGTAAAAGCCTACGCTTAGATCTATACTTGGGGTAGAAATTTGTGCCAAAAAATAAAAGGGAGCACTAAACGGGGAAACTCGTTTTCAACAGGGGTATGAGGATATTAATGCTGGGCTGGGAGTTACCACCACACAATAGTGGCGGTCTTGGTGTTGCGTGTTATCACCTCTCAAAAGCCCTCGCCCTCGAAGGCGCTTCTATCGACTTCGTCGTTCCCTATTCGGCACCACACGATAATATCAATTACATGAAAATCCATAGTGCGACGAAATTATCACCTCTTGATCGTTATGGCATGGGTGCCTACGAAAGCGCCTTTGCTATCGACAGCTCGCCCGGATCACAGGCGCCTGACGTCAAAGATATCCGCGGTGTCCAGCGTCACTACAAAAAATACGTCGAACGACTGTGCGACGAAAAAACGTTTGATGCCATTCACGCCCACGATTGGCTAACGATGGAAGCTGGCGTACGCGCCAAGGAACTCACCGGTGTCCCATTGATTGTGCACGTCCATGCCACGGAATTTGACCGCGCCGGGGGCAACCAAGGCAACCCACTCGTCCATGAGATTGAATACCAAGGACTCATAGCGGCCGACCGTATCATTGCAGTCAGCAACATCACCAAAAATATTATCATCGATAAATACGGCATTCCAGCCGACAAGATCGAGGTCATGCACAACGCCATCGATACCGAGAGCTTTAACGATGGCTATGAATACGATAATCGCACCTACCGCTACCTTGAAGGCCTGAAAGACGAGGGCTACACGATTATTAGTGCTGTCACACGTTTTACGATTCAAAAAGGACTGGAATACCTTGTTCGTTCAGTCGCCAAGGCTAGCCAGCGCTACGACCGCATCGCCCTCCTACTCGCCGGTGACGGTGAACAGCGCAACGAATTAATCGAACTAGCGTCTGAGCTCGGCATCTCTGACCGTGTCTTTTTCACCGGCTTTGTGCGCGGCAAACAGTGGCGCGACGCCTACAACGTATCGGATATCTTTGTCATGAGTTCAGTCAGTGAACCCTTTGGCCTGACTGCCCTCGAGGCGGCTCACCACAATAACGCACTAATCATCACCAAACAATCGGGCGTGGCGGAAGTCCTCGATAGCATCTTTACCTACAACTTCTGGGACGTTAACCGATTGGCTGACCAGATTGTCGGTATCGCAACGTCGGACGCGCTAAGGCAATCACTGACCAGCAACGTCCTGAACGAGTACGCCAAGTTGTCCTGGAACGATGTGGCCGCAAAGTGTATGACTATGTACAAGAGCACCAATAACATTCAAGGAAAGGTATTAGCATGAGCAAACGCGGTATAACCCTGTATCTTCACGTTCACCAACCACTACGAGTTCGTGACTACAGCGTCTTTGACACGGCGATTGATCATAATTATTTCAATGAACCCGATCCACTGAGTGACCGCAACAACCAAAAGGTTTTTAACAAGGTTGCTGAAAAATCATACCGCCCGATGAATGCACTGCTGGAAAAGCTACTGGCTGATCACGAAGACTTTAAATTATCCCTCAGCATCACCGGCACATTCCTCGAACAAGCCGAAAAGTGGGCACCCGATGTTATCGAAAGCTTCCAACGCCTGGTCGCAACTGGCCGGGTTGAAATTGTAGCTGAAACTTATTACCACTCACTGGCGTTCTTTTACAGCCGGACTGAATTCGAACGACAGGTTGAGGCCCACAAGACGATTATCCGCCGCCTGTTTAACGTCGAAACGAGCGTCTTTCGTAATACCGAACTTGCCTACAACGATTCACTCGCACAGTGGGCTGATGAGTACGGCTTTAAAGGCATCTTGGCTGAAGGCTGGGACCCAATCCTTGATTGGCGCAGCCCTAACTTCGTCTACCGCCCACAAGGCACAAAAAATATCTCACTACTGCTAAAGAACTACAAACTCAGCGACGACCTCGCCTTCCGTTTTAGCAACAAAGCGTGGACCGAATGGCCACTGACCGCTGACAAGTACACCGAATGGGCCAACTCATCACTCGAAGATGCACCGCTGATTAACTTATTTATGGACTACGAAACCTTTGGTGAACACCAATGGCAGGATACCGGCATCTTTGACTTCTTTGAAGATTTTGTTGGTCGCTGGATTTCTAACCCCGACAATACCTTTTACACCGTGTCGGATGCTATCGAGGTCAACCAGCCGGTTGGCGAACTCAGTATGCCAAGCACTGTCACCTGGGCCGATGCCGAACGTGACCTGACAGCATGGCTGGGTAACAGCATGCAAAAAGAAGCCATGGGACACCTGTACGCACTCGAGGCCGATGTCCTTCGCACCGAAGACACACAGCTGATTGATGACTGGCGCAAGCTCCAAACCTCTGACCACGCCTATTACATGTGTACCAAGTGGTTTAGTGACGGCGATGTACACGCCTACTTTAGCCCATACGAATCCCCTTACGACGCTTTTTTGTACTACATGAATGTCATCCGTGACATGCGCTGGCGTCTGCACGAAACACACCGGACAGGAAGTTTAAATGGCTAGACCTATTGTCCTTAGTAACGGCGAACTACACGTTGGACTGAACATGTTCGGACTTGTCCATGATTTCTACTACCCGTATGTCGGCTTTGAAAACCATGCCGCTGGTAACAACCTACGCCACAAAGTCGGTGTTTGGATCGATGGGGTTATTAGTTGGCTAGATGACGCCGACCAATGGACCTTTAAATTCCAGTACCCTCACACCAGCCTGATTGGTCATACGACCGCCAAAAATGAAGCCCTCGGTATTATTTTAGAATTCGATGATGCGGTTGATGCCGAAGTCAGCTTGTTCATGCGCAACATTCACGTTGTGAACCTTTGGACCACTCCGCGTGAGATCAAACTATATATGTACCAAGCATTTGCGATCGGTGATTCACGCAGCAACACCGATACCGCCCAGTACCTACCTGACAGCGAAGCAATCTTGCACTACCGTGGTCGCCGCGCCTTTGTGATCTCTGGCTACAATAATGGCAAGCCGTTTGACCAGTACACTATCGGTCAATTCGAAACCCCTGGTCACGAAGGCTCGTTCCGCGACGCTGATGATGGACAGTTATCTGGCAACAACGTCGAGCATGGCCGCGTTGACTCAATCCTTGGGTTTACCTTGCAGATTGGCGCCCACAGCTCTGAACGTGTCCACTACTGGATTAGTGCTGGTATGTCTATTCGCGAAGCCCTCTACATCCACAAACAAGCCCAAGACGACGGCATGCATGACCGCATGGAATCAACGGCCGTCTGGTGGCAGGAATGGCTACAACCAGCCCTTCAGATCGCCAAGAACGTTCCCGAACCACATCAAGATATGTTCATTAAAAGCCTGATGGCAATGAAGTCACAAATCGACAAGCACGGCGCAATTATCGCTAGTACTGATAGCAGCATGCTGAACTACTCTAAAGACGCCTACGCCTACAGCTGGCCCCGTGACGGCGCCTACACCATTTGGCCACTGATTCGTATGGGCTACTACGATGAAGCCTACCGCTTCTTTGAATTCTGCAAACGCGGCCTGCACCCTGGTGGCTACTTGATGCACAAATACCGTGCTGACGGTGCCCTGGGATCAAGCTGGCACCCGTACGTCCACGACGGCGTCGTGGCACCACCGATTCAAGAAGACGAAACCGCCTTGGTCGTCTTTGTTTTCGCCCAGTATTTCCAGCTCAGCAAAGATAGTAGTTTGATTAAAGATTTCTATGCATCGATGATAAAGCCTATGGCCAACTTCCTGGCTGACTACATCGATGAAACAACCGGACTACCTCGCCCAAGCTATGACCTATGGGAAGAAGTCTTCCTAACGACAACCTACACCACGTCCGTGACCTACGGAGCGCTGCTGGCTGCGGCTGATCTGGCCGATGTTGCCGGAGATGCCGATAGTGGCGTCAAGTGGCGTAGCGCCGCTGAGGACATCCGACAGGCGGCAGCAAAGCACCTCTTCAACGAAGAGCGCGAAGTATTCTACAAAGGCATTATCGTCAAAGACGGTGTCATCGTAAAAAACGAAACACTGGATACCTCGGCTGTCTTTGGGGCGTTCATGTTCGGCTTATTTGATGCCAAAGGTGCGCATATGCTATCTGCTATCAAGACAACTAAAGAAATCTTTAACGTCAGCAAGGAAAATCCTGGACTGCCACGCTATGAAAATGACAACTATCGCCGCAGTGACCCTTCCGTTACCGGTAACTGGTGGTATATTACATCGCTATGGCTAGCGCAGTACATGCTGGACGAAGGTGATACCGATGGTGCAATGAATATCCTTGACTGGGTTAAATCAAAAGCAATGTCGACCGGCATGCTAGGCGAACAGGTTGATCCAACCAACCAAGCACTGGTTTCACCGGCACCACTCACCTGGTCTCACGCTGAATACCTTTCGACGCTCCTCGATCTATCGGAAAGAACCAAGTAATCATGCATAAGGGTGGGACAACACGAAATGCGCTGCGCCGCATGGTGCGACATTACTCGCCACTTATTCGGGCGCGCGGTAAAACCATTCGACGCTTCGCTCACCAAGTCGGCCTCGTCTACTTTGGTGCTGTCGACCAACGGAGCGATGATCACGAAGTGATTCGCGGACTGACCGTCTCGACGACCCACCAAGACACCCATTTTGCGATCGGGTCGTTCAATGGCTACGACGTCAGCCTCGTCGATCGCTTTGACGTCATTATGAACGCTACAGGCAAAGCCATAGAACACTCTTGGCTGATTATGCAGGTAGAGCTTCACAACACCTCACTGCCGCACATATTCCTACGGCCACTTGGACACAGCCCGGCCGCCTATACCAAGTTTTTCGTTGCCTATAACAACCTGCATATCATTAATGATCAGTTCACGACGGCGCATTCGGCAGAGTTTGCTGGACGTTATGAGATCCACGGCACTGCTTCACGAGCAGCCGAGACAGAAGCAGTACTGGCCAGCCATGTCACGCAGACGATCGCCGCCCGCTTTTGGCCACACGCCGTCGAGATCTATAAAGGCAAGCTATATGTGTATATAACAGAACACCGCCCTGATGGGGCGGTGTTAGGTGCTGCACTCGAGGCAAGTACTTGGCTTGCTGAAACGTTAGACAAGCGTCCAACGTAACAAGCGAAACTAGTTCTTGCGCGCTTTAACTTCGTTACGACCGAGGTTTTTCTTTGTCTCAGTGTACGTTGCGTGCTTGCGAGCGATTGGGTCATACTTACGAAGGCTGATCTTTTCAGTCGTGTTCTGAGTGTTCTTGGTGGTGTAGTAGGTACGGTGTCCAGTAAGTTCGCTTACTAGTCCAACCAATTTGCGCTTTGTGTTCTTTTTAGCCATAGAATAGATTCCTTTAACGTGTCTTAATATGTAGACAACAGTGATATAACTTTCAGAGGTCAATTATAACAAAGGAGGCCCTTTTAAGCAAGGTGCCGAGCAATGTTATCGATAATTGTCAAAATTGACCGGGAAATCGAAGTCGGCCGCGTGTATTAGCTGAATAACGTTCTGTAGTTCATCTTTGCTACTACTCGTCACACGAACCGCGTCGCCTTGGATGAGTCCTTTTACTTTCGGTGCCTTCTCGCGCAGCAGCGCCGTAATCTGTTTCGCCTTCTCTTGAGACAGACCGGCGACGAACGGCACTTCCTTGGTAGACTTCAAGTTGGCTGTCACAATTTCTTTCGTCAGATCAAGTGACTTACTCGATTGGTTGCGAGTAGCTAGCTTTTTACGAAGAATATCGATGATATTTTCGATTTGCCAGTCACCGGCACCAGTGATCTTGATACCAGCTTTATCACCAGACCATTCAATCGCTGCAGGGGTGCCTTTAAAGTCGAATCGGTTGTCGATTTCTTTTTGGGTTTGCGAAAATACATTGTTCATTTCCGCTTTGTCGTAGGTAGATACAATATCAAAACTAAAAGTAGGCATGCCATTACTATAACAGATTGAAGACTGACTACGATTATGGTAAAATCATCAAGCACGCCGCGATAGCTCAGTTGGTAGAGCGCATCCATGGTAAGGATGAGGTCCCGGGTTCGAATCCCGGTCGCGGCTCCACAACACCTTGAAAAGCTCGAGGTAATCATATAGAATAGTTCAAGTATCATAAGTCTGCCGCCTTAGCTCAGTTGGTTAGAGCACCTGTTTTGTAAACAGGGGGTCCACGGTTCGAATCCGTGAGGCGGCTCCATGATATTGATCATCATTGATACAAACGTGCCGGAATCGTGTAGTGGCAATCACGGGAGACTGTAAATCTCCTGCCGTAAGGCTTCGTAGGTTCGAGTCCTACTTCCGGCACCAAATAAAAAATCTCACTATTGCAGTGGGATTTTTTATTTGGATTGCAGTAATGGTGTCAGTTACTGCTTGTGATGCACTGGTCGCAGTTTCTTGAATCCGCGTTCGTAGTCACCGATCTGCACAAGACTGATAATCCCGAAGATCAAAAGGATAAGGTTCCATGCGGTACCGATGACGATATTAATAATCAATAAGGTCGTTGCAACCTTCGGTTCAGGATTTTTAACAAGAAATATACCGGCAACGACAAAGTAGACATGTGGCAAGAAAACAAACACGAAGGCAAACAGCGACATGATAGAAATACCGAGGTAGTCTTCATCAGTCACGGTCGGTTCGAAATAGGTGGCGATATTCGTCACGGCAATGACAAACAAAATAGCGACGACACCAATCGAACCGAAAATAATCGATAGGATACCGTTTGTCCGCACCATGCTAGCTGCTCGGTCAAATTGCATTGTTTCGTACTGACTTTGTTCGCTCATCCTGAACTCCTTACATCACCACGCGGCGTGGCTGCCTTACTTGTTTTGATTGACCCTGCGGAATAATCATCTTGGCTGCACGTTCACGCAGGTCCAGCGCGAGTTCTGCCTCTCCAATACGCTCATAAGCGTCGGCCAGAATCGTTAATGTCTGTGGAATCGGGTCGAGTTTAATGGCACGTTCGAGTGAATCAATCATCTTGCGGTCGTTCTTTAGCTTTTCTTGTACCTTGGCGTAGGCAATGTGCCGCGAGGCAAGCTCACTATCGATCGCTAGGGCTTGTTCAAAGGCAAGAGCTGCCTTTTCGTACGCCTGTGTCTCAAAGTAGATCAATCCGACGTTATGAAGGCTACTGGCGCTTGGTTCGAGGGATTGAGCGATTTCGAAACATTCAATAGCTTCTTTGTATTGTTGCTGCTTGGCATACAAAATGCCCAAACGGTTGTAGGCGCTGGCATTGCGCTCATCGACCCGGAGAATCGTCAGCAGGGCTTTCTCGGCACGTAAGTACTTTCGATCTTGCAAAGAAGTCTGGGCAATTGACCATAATTGATCAAGTTTGTCGGATAATTTTGATGGCAAGTCACTAGCGACTTCACTAATAGTTTGTCGCTGATACAGTGCCCAGACACCAATTAAGGCAATGACGATAAGGCCTAACATTCCTCTAATTATACCATAACCGAAGCGAGTTGCAGTCGGATGTTACCGTTAGCTTCGATACGTTCGTGTACCTTCAGGAGTGCTTCGATCTTATGAACCACTTCGGCACCCTGCTTTTTACCAGCCAGACTCGTCATAGAACTTTGCAAAAGTTTCATAGCGTCCTGTAGTAAGGTCAGTGCTCGTGGTCGATCGTCCTTATACGCCAGCGCCACCTTCAGCCGGTCGTACATCGTCCCCTGCAAATAGCTGCGCGCATCACGTATAATCTGGGCCCGCTTTTCAAACACGTCATCGTCCCCTGCTAGCTGCGACAGTGCCGCCGGCAGACCACTGGCGATAAAGAGTAGCTGTGCTCGTTTTGTAGCGTCAGTCACGCGCAGCTCGTCCAATAGCCCAGCTGACTGCTGAGCCGTGATAGGCTTGACCTCAACGGTTTGGACGCGTGAACGAATGGTTGGCAACAGCTTTGACGAGTTGTGCGTGAGGAGAATAAAATGCGTATTCAGACCCGGCTCTTCAAGCAACTTCAAAAACGCATTCTGTGCCTGCACCCCCATGCGCTCGACGTAGTCGATCACGATGATTCGTGTGCCAGTTTCTATGGTTTTCGTCATGCCATACAGCCTTCGAATAACATCAACCGTAATAACCCCTTTTTCAAGGTCTACTTTTTCGTCCTTTTCCGGGAGTACGGTACTAACATGAACGTGGAGTTGCGCGGACAGATAGGTCACAACACTCGTCAAACCAACCCCTTCTGGGCCAGTAAATAACAGTGCCTGTGGCAGGTCAGCGGCAAGAGAATCTAGTTGGAGTGATGACGTTGGATGCAGGTATACATTAGGCATACGTGTATTCTGGGAACTTATCAGTAAAGACGGCTGGAATCGGTGCCGTAAAGGTCTCGCGCTTTGAGGCTGGAATGGTTATTTCAAGCTTGTGGGCGTGGAGGTACAGGCGATCAGATTTTTTCTTGCCATAAATACGGTCACCGACAACAGGACAACCAAGGTACTGCAGGTGGACACGCAGTTGGTGGGTTCGGCCTGTTTTTGGCCATAGCTTGACCAGTGCCTGAGTTTTATTCGTCGCCACGACTTCGTAGGTCGTGATGGCACTTTTGCCACTTGGGTCGATGCGGAACGTACTTGGAGCGGCACCATTACGGCCAATCGGGAGGTCGATAATAGCGTTGGCTTGCTTCGGAAGCCCTTCAACGACGGCCATGTATTCTTTTTTAGCACGGCGGTCAGCAAACTGCTCTTTCAAGACGGCTGCAGTGTCGTCGTTGCGTGCGCCGATGATAATACCACTAGTATCACGGTCGAGTCGGTGAACGATACCAGGACGGTTTGTCGCGAGGCCAAAGGTTGTATAGCGACGGAAGAAGTCGGCAACCGTGAATTCATCGTTCATGACACCCTTGCTGTGCGTCAGGACACCGCTTGGTTTGTTGACAACAATAACGTTGTCGTCGATATAGATAATTGGTAGTTCACGTTCACTGAAGTCAGACGCGACGGGTGGCGTCATCGCGATTTCGTCAGTCTCGACTACGTCTTGCTTTGGACGAGTGATTACCTTACCATCAACAAGCACTAGGCCGGCTTTGATGTATTTTTGAATCGTACTACGTGATAATTTCGGGTAGCGGTTGGCGAGTTCAATATCGAGGCGACGCTTTGGAGTCGTTACTTCAAATAAGTAGGCGTCTTTGCCCTTGAATGGCATACCGTACGTCGTACTTTCATCAAGTGGATTCTTGATAACATGGCCAATCACCTCAGGCTCCATTGTCTGGATCTTTTCACGAATGTAGTTCTTGTCATCATCAGCGTTGCCATCAACCAATAGATAGTAGCGTGTTTTATTGAATACAAACGTAATCAAGACTGAGCCTTGGTGCAGTTCAACTTCTTTCGTGAGCGAAATTTCGGCTTTGCTAGTGAATTCACCGGCAAGCTCAAATTGGCGCAAAATGATTCGAATATCGCGTGTTAGTGTTTTAGACATATAATTTTATCCCCTTGGTCGCAGTCCGACAGCTTGTTGTGCGCGCAGCAGTGTCGCCTGGGCAACAACTGCAAGATCGCGTTCTGATTGTTCTAGTTTTTTAATAATGGCAGATTCATCAACCTCGTGCAGGCGCTTTTGGAAAGCAACGAGGAAACGACGCACTTCTTCGGCAACAACAGCCTTAAAGTCACCGTACTGCGTCTGACCTTCGAATTCAGCAACAACCTCTGAAAGGTCGCGGCCTTGGAAAAGAGCAAGCATCTCCAGCAAGTTACTGATACCGGGTTGATTCACGCGGTCCATGCGGACATACGCCTTGTCGTCTGTTGTAGCACCCATGATTTTACGAGCCGCTTCTTCGGGTGTATCGCTCAGGAAGATCACACCCTTGCCCGATGCGTCACTTTTGCTCATTTTTTTACTTGGGTCTTGTAGGTCCTTGATGCGCAGCCCTTGGTCTTTGCCAAAAAAAGCGTGTTGCTCTTTGACGGCCTTCGGAATGACGAATATATCACCAAAGCGATTATTCATACGGGCGCCAATATCACGCGTAAATTCGAGGTGTTGGGTCTGGTCATCACCAACAGGTACGTACTCAGAGCCATAGAGCAGCATATCGGCCGCCATAAGCACTGGGTAGTCAAAAAGGCCAACACTCACCCGTTCGTCGCCCAGGCCTTCTGATTTGTCCTTAAACTGCGTCATACGGGTCATCTCGCCGATACCGGTGAAACAATTCAGGATCCAGCCTAGTTCGCTGTGTGCAGGTAGGTAGCTTTGGCGGTACAGGTAAATACTATCGTCATCAAGTGGCAGGCCAGCTGCAACGAAGTGCTTGGCCGTCAAGAAGATTTGCTTGTTCAGCGCACTGTAATCAACTGGTGTCGTGATGCTGTGAAGGTCAGGGATAAACATATTAATTTGGTAGTCCGCCGAGCGGTTTTTGGCCATATCAATAATCGGCAGCATCCCACCAAAATAGTTCCCGATCGTCAGATTGTTGTTGGCTCGAAGTCCAGTCAAGATAATTGGTTTAGTCATTGCCTTCATTATAGCCTATAACTGAGGTAAAACGTAACGTTTGATGACATCTGTTAAGAATGCGGAGTGTCAAAGTCGATGCTTTTAATTGTAGTTACGACATGATCGTACTCTTCACGGCGAATCTGCAAATACAAACGAGCGATTTCGTTGAGCTTCCCGTCAACTTCTTCGCTATCGAGAAAGCCGTCATCTGGTTCATTCAAAATACGCGCCAGCCCGTCTACTTCTGGGTGAGTTTCCGTTAGCTCGCTATGAATAAAGTAAGCCTTACGACGAAACTGTTCTTGCATAATCAAACTCGGTTCGATGACCTGGATGCGTTCAATAGCAACCTTTGCAAGCTCACGCTTATACATCAGGCTTTCGACCGTTTGCCTATCAATAACCTCAGGCACCAAAAAGGTTTCATGGCGAACCAGCGTTTGGGCGCGCAGAGACCGAACACTCCCTCGTAGCAACATCGTCGTCTTTGCCGTTCTGTCATTACTAACCAAGACATTATCTGTTGGGTTTGCAAAGAAGTTCAACTGTGAATCCCTGAGGTCGAGGTCGCGTGCATCATCCAGATTTTGTCGTCGTGCCTGGTCTGCATCAATGTACTCGTCGAGCGAGATTCGTTTTAGGGCATAGCCAATTTGGTCAGAGGTGATTTCAGCATTACTCATATAGTTTTGATAGTATACCACATAAAAAAGAGCCCCAGATGGAGCTCTTTTTGTATTTCTCGCAGTACTTTAGCGCTTTGAGAACTGTTCGCGTTTACGAGCAGATCGCAGACCGTATTTCTTGCGTTCCTTCTCACGAGAGTCGCGCTTTAGAAGCTCGGCTTTCTTAAGAGTTGGACGAAGGTCAACGTGTGCGGTTGTCAGGGCTTTGGCGATAGCAAGTTTAATTGCATCGACTTGTCCTGATGTACCACCACCTGCAACACGGATAGTGATATCGTAGTCCTTTTGCTTGCCAACGAGGGCAAGTGGGTCTGTGATTTCAGCTAGAAGTGTTTTGTTGTCTGAAAGATATTCAGCAGCAGGCTTGTCATTGATTGTGATTGTACCCTTACCGGCGTACAAACGAGCACGTGCAGTTGCACTTTTGCGTCGTCCGAGACCGTATACGTATGTACCAGTTACATCAGCCATAATTATCGAACCTCAACTTTCGTAGGAGTTTGAGCGGTGTGAGTGTGTTCAGCACCAGGGAATACGCGCAGACGTGAAAGACGACCGGCAGCAAGCTTGTTTTTAGGAATCATTCCCTTAACGGCTGCTTCGATGATTCGTGCTGGGTATTTTTGACGAACTTCTTTCAAAGATTCATCGCTAATTCCACCAGGGAAACCACTGTGTCGGTAGTATTTCTTGTCATCTTCTTTGTCACCGGTCACTACAAGGTTCGCAGCGTTAATGACGACAACGTAGTCGCCGTTATCAACGTGTGGGGTGTAAGTAACTTTAGACTTACCGATAAGAAGGTTAGCGATTTTTGTTGCAGTACGTCCCAGTGGGATTTCTGCAGCGTCGATCAAGAACCATTCGCGGCTTGTGTCTTCGGTTCGTTGGCTAAAAGTTTTAGCATTTACCATTATTTTGTCTCCTTTGCAGCTGCGGCAGGCGCAACTGGAGTTTCTGAAATCTCATCGACGAAAGCGATAGTGGCCATTTGGGCACCATCACCGACGCGAAGTCGAGTTCGCTCTACACGAACGTGTCCACTTGTACGACCAGTCAATTGCGGAGCAATGTGGTCAACAAGGCGGAATGCTGCGGCTTGGGTCGAAAGACCTGCAATCACGCGGCGTCGGTTCGCAAGATCACCTTTTTTAGCTTTGGTGATAAGCTTTTCAATGTAGCGGACCAATTCTTTGGCTTTAGGGAACGTAGTTTCGATCTTCTTGTGCTCTACGAGGCTTGTTGCCAAACCTTTAAGTAGTGCGCGTCGTTGATCGCGTTCTCGTCCAAATTTACGTCCTTTATATCCGTGTCGGTGCATCTTTAGATTTCCAATTCAGCCAATTTATCTTTAACTTCATCAAGCGCTTTGCTTCCGAAACCCTTGAGTTCACGAAGATCTTGCTCGCTGAGGGTGACAAGGTCACGAACAGTGCGGATTTCGTTATTCACGAGTGCGTTAGCAGTGCGGGCGCTGAGGTTCAACTCTTCAATTGGCGTATTGAGTTCGTTTGATTCTTCTTCAGCGTCTTGGCCAAGTGCAGGTGCAGCTTCAACAGTTGTTGAACCAGCAAGTGCAGTGTATTGGTTAACCAAAATTGCTGAAGCTTCTTCGAATGCTTCCCGAGGGGTCATTGAACCATCGGTTTCAACGTTAAGCTGTAGCTTGTCGAGGTTAGTCTCTTGACCAACACGAGTGCTCTCAACTTTGTAACGCACACGTAGTACTGGACTGAAGACTGCATCGAGTGCAATCATGTCACTGTGTACGCGGCGAACGCTTGATTCTTCGATTGTTTCATAGCCACGACCAGCTTCAACGACAATATCCATAACGATAGACTTTTTAGGGTCATCAATGGTGGCGATTACTTGGTCGAGGTTGATGATTTCAACTTCAGCGTTTGACTTGATGTCGGCAGCGGTGATAACACCGGCACCTTTCTTTTCGAGACGAAGTTCGACTGGTTCGTCTGAGGTTACCTTAATACGAACGTTCTTGAGGTTAAGCATGATATCAACGACATCTTCTTTGATCCCAGGAACGGTTGTAAATTCGTGGCTAGTTCCTTCGATGCGGAAAGCAACGATTGCTCCACCGCGAATACTTGAAAGTAGGACACGACGCAGGCTGTTACCGAGAGTGTTACCGTAACCGGCTTGTAGAGGCTCAATAACGAACGATGCACTAGTAGCGCTGTGTTCTTCGACGCTTGCAAGTGCTGGGTTGTGAATGACTTTTGACATTGTGGTAGGCTCCTTACCCTTTAACGTGAGTAATACTCAACGATTAGTTGTTCGTTAATTTCTGGCTCTGCTTCAGCTCGTGTAGGCAATGACGTGACTGAAATAGTCATGTTTTTTGCATCACTCTTGATCCAGCTAAGTGAAACTTGCGCTGAATTCTTCACAACATCGTCAAGTACGGTAAAGTAACCAGACTTTGTGCTCTTTGGACGAACAACAAGTTCGTCACCAGGTTTAACGCGGATTGATGGAATATCAACACGACGTCCGTTTAACATGAAGTGTCCGTGTCCAACAAGTTGACGAGCTGCACGACGGCTAGTAGCGAAACCAGCGCGGTAGACAGCGTTGTCGAGTCGTTGTTCAAGCATCTGAAGAAGGTTTTCACCCGCAAGGCCGTCACGACGAATTGCTTCGTTCATGAGGTTTGCGAATTGCTTCTCAAGAAGGCCGTACAAACGACGAACTTTTTGCTTTTCACGAAGTTGTGTCAGGTAAAGACTAGGCTTACCCTGACGACCGTTGGCGTGTTGACCAGGAATACCAGTCTTCTTTGCCATAACCTTGTGCGCTTTAGGGTGCAGTGCATAGCCTTCGCGTCGAGATTGTTTAACAATTGGTGATGTATCTCGTGCCATGATTAACCTCTTCGTGCCTTACGAGGACGGACGCCACCATGTGGAACGCCGGTTACCTCTTTAATGCTATCGATAGTAATGTCGAATGCGCCGAGTGCACGAATAGCTGCATCACGACCCATACCAACTCCTTTAACGAAAACATCTACAGAACCGACGCCGTATTGGCCCTTAGCTGCTTCAGTTGCTTTTTCAGCGGCAACTTGAGCGGCATAAGCGGTTCCCTTTTTGCTTCCACGGAATCCAGTAGCGCCAGCGCTACTTTGGGTAAGGACATTACCTTTTTTATCTGTGAAGCTAACAATCGTATTGTTGAATGTAGCTTGGATGTGCAGCTGACCAGCAGGAACTGATCGCTTTTGCTTCTTTTTAGTAGAATCTGCCATATCGTTCCTTTCCTAGGTCTTAGTTGCTGATTTAGGTTGTGCGCCACCGACAGCGATTGCTCGGCCCTTACGGGTTCGTGCATTCGTACGGGTACGTTGAC
>Ga0247814_10000372_pt1 | contig 36665 bp, 21 predicted proteins | sample UWRJL179409R1_FD_179947 | JGI IMG/M metagenome (GOLD analysis project Ga0247814, IMG submission 179947) | Plant litter microbial communities from Arlington Agricultural Research Station in Wisconsin, United States - UWRJ-L179-409R-1 | ecosystem: Environmental > Terrestrial > Plant litter >... | reverse complement strand
AGGTACACGGTTATCGTTTCGGTAAATTTGAAATTGCAATGGGCGCTAACAATATTTTGAGTAACGACTTCCCTTTATTTCGCTATACAGATATCCTTATGATGAAAGCAGAATGTTTACTAAGGACAGGACAGGCAGATGCTGCAGCTACCATAGTTACTGAAATAAGGCAGAGAGCATTTACCCGTGACCCATCTAAAGCAATTGTAACAGGGGCGCAGTTAATGGGTGGCAGTACATACGATTATGGCCGAAGGGATACTTACATGACTACGCACCAAGGGGGGGCAGATATACAATATGGCCGTTTTCTTGATGAACTGGCATGGGAGTTTAACCAGGAGGGCAGGAGAAGGCAGGATATGATACGCTTTAATGCTTATACCAATAAATCATGGTTTTCTCATGATGCAAGTAATGAAAACAGGGAATTGTACCCTATACCAATGGCAGCAAGGTTAACCAATGGTAACCTTCAGCAAAATCCAGGCTACTAAGCTCAAATTTTTATAGCACAAACCGGTCCTGAAACAAAGTTCAGGACGGTGTTGTTTTAATGTTCGTTTACAGCGGTGCTTATAGCGCAGTTGTAAACGAATTTTAATAATGGGTTTTGTATACAAGGGTAATTACAAATAAGATTGACAACAATAATGAAAAAACTAAAAAAAATAAGCCTTTTACTTTTTTGTGCAATAACAACGTGGGGGTTTGCACAATCTAAGAAAGAAACCAAGGAAGTTAAAGTGCCGCAAAAAGCTATTGGCTACCCTATACAGGCTGTACCTATAGCAAATGTTAAGGTAACAGACAAGTTTTGGCTGCCTATTATAAAAAGGGTTCAGGAAAAAACTATAGAATACGCCATACAAAAATGCAGCGAAGAAGGCCGTTTTGATAACTTCCTGGTAGCAGGTGGTGTAAAAAAAGGCGAAGCAAGAGGGCAAATGCCTTTTGATGACAGCGATGTTTATAAAATAATAGAAGGCGCATCAAATTCACTTATCAGCTCGCCCGATGCTAAGCTGGAAGTGCTTTTAGATTCGCTTATCGGTATCATAAAAACAGGCCAGGAAAAAGACGGGTACCTAACCACATGGCGTACTATAAACCCGGCAAAGCCGCCGGCTAAATGGGTTAAAGTAGATAAAGGCGTGCGCTGGGAATATATGAACATGAGCCATGAAGAGTATAACGCAGGGCATATGTATGAGGCTGCCGCCGTACACTTTAAAGCCACAGGGAAACGTAATTTTTTAGATATTGCCTTAAAAAATGCCGACTTGTTTGTAAAGACCTTTGGCGATGGACCCGATAAAATACATGCCGTACCGGGACATCAAATTATTGAAACAGGGCTTATAAAGCTGTATGAGATAACAGGTAAGGAAGATTATTTAAAACTCGCCAAATACTTTTTAGACCATAGGGGAGACCCAGCCAAGAAAGAAAATTATGGCGAATATTCTCAGGATCATAAACCTGTTGTTGAGCAGGATGAGGTTGTGGGGCATGCCGTTAGGGCTGTATATATGTATGCAGGTATGACAGATATTGCTGCCATATATAAAGACAAAAGCTACCGCGAAGCCGTAGATAAACTTTGGGATAATATGACCCAAAAGAAAATATATGTTACCGGGGGTATAGGTGCTAAGCATGACGGCGAGAAATTTGGCGATAACTACGAGCTGCCTAACCTTACTGCTTATAATGAAACCTGCGCTGCTATAGGCAGCGTGTACTGGAACAACCGCCTTTTTAATCTTACCGGGAATGTAAAATATTACGATTTACTGGAGCGCACAATGTATAATGGTGTAATAGCCGGTATATCTTTAAAAGGTACTGAGTTCTTTTATCCTAACCCAATGGAATCTGACGGAGTTTATAAGTTCAATATGGGTGCCTGCACCCGTTCGGGCTGGTTTGACTGTTCATGCTGCCCTACAAACCTTATTCGTTTTATACCCGCAATACCGGGCCTTATTTATGCACAGGAAAATGATACACTCTTTGTTAACCTTTACATGAGCAATACGGCTGATGTAACGCTTAACAAAAGTAAAATAAAAGTAAGCCAGGAAACCAATTACCCTTGGGATGGCAAAGTAAAAATGAATGTGAGTCCGGAGAAATCAGGTAGCTTTACTCTAAAACTGCGTGTTCCGGGCTGGGCAAGAAACGAGGTTATGTCGGGCGGTTTATACAGCTACACCACAAAATCATCTGCAGTGCCCACACTTAGTATTAATGGCAAAAAACAGGATGCTAAAATTACAGGCGGTTATTTTGTAATAACCCGTAAATGGAAAAAAGGCGATGTGGTAGAGGTAAATTTCCCTATGTACGTGCGTGAGGTAGTGGCAAGCGACAAAATTACCGAAGATAAAGATAAGGTGGCTTTAGAATACGGACCGCTTGTTTATACTGTTGAAGAAGCCGATAATGCCGATGTAGATGGTATTGCCATAAGCAATAAAACTTTATTGGCTACTAAACTACAGCCGAATCTGTTAAACGGTATTTATACTATTGAGGGAGCAGCCGGTAATAAAAAGTTTACTGCAATACCGTATTATACCTGGAGTAACAGGGGAATAGGAAAAATGAAAGTATGGATTCCTAAAAAATAACAGAAAACTGTTAGTTATACATAATTTAAACCTTTTGCCTATGAAACATTAAAATTTGGTTAGTACTTTTTACACAAGCCTGTCTGCTTTTGGTTAGGCAGACAGGTTAACCTTTTTAGCATAAATCAGGCATTGATAATACAATCGTCTGGTCTTCGCAAGCGCAAATTAATCTGGAGCAAAACAGTATATTTTATCAAATAACTATAATAAAGACTCAAAAACGAAACCCAGTTAAAATGTTAGTGTTTTTAACTGGGTTTCGTTTTCATACTCTCTATTTTCCAATATAATTAAATAACTTATCTTTATGAATAGGGGGTAAGTGATTTATAATAACCTTTAAAGGCTGTTGGCTATGGTGTTGTTATGCCTATTCACAGGTTTCAAACGCCTGCATGGTAGTAAAGGCTTTTTTATACTGTGATAGTTAATAAATTATTTAATCCTTGTTGCTTCCTTATCTACACCCTGTTCCGGCTGACGGACACGGTATTTTAGTACCGAACCATCGGCAGCTACTATAAACTCATAGGTAACCTCGGGCGAAAAACCTTCCATAATAAATTTAGTTTTGCTTACCGGTACCAGGAACATTTTATTATCGCCATAAGGTATATACAACCTCCCATCATCAAAGAGTACCTCTTTTTCTTTACCTGCATCAGTAAGGTATTTGCCTGCATAAAGCTTTAAAGTGGCTACATCTAATACCACTTTTTGCTCAATGGGCTGATTATATAATATCTTACGGATGTTTTTAACCGGGATAGCCGTCTTTTCAGTCGAATTATTCTGCAGTGCAATAATTGTTTTATCATTATCCAGATCCCTTTCTATATATGTAATGTAACCGCCCCAGCCACCGCTGTGCGAAACAATTTTGCCATAAATGCCATTATTGTCTACCCGCCAGCCAAAACCATAATTTGTTTCCTTACCATCAAGGGTTTTAGACGACGAGAATATTTGGTCTTTATCTGCCTTATTAATTAGTTTATCAGTATAAAGCGCCCTGTCCCACTTAAGCATATCTTCCAGGTTAGAGTTTACCATCCCGTCGCCAACAATACCATCTAAAAGAACTACATAGTAATCTTTACCAAGTTCATCTGGCGTAGCCTTGCGGTGCAGCGAGTCAGAATAGATGTATCCCGAAGCATAATTATTTACCTTTTCCGGCTTATACCATCTTCTGTATACGAATGTATTGTTCATTTTAAGGGGTTTAAATATTTTATCCGACAAATACTCCCCAAACGATTTACCGCTTACTTTCTCTATAATACTTGCCAGTATTAGATAACCGGTATTGCTGTATTCCCATTTTTCGCCGGGTTTAAATAACACTGCCGGCTTTACTTTTACAAACAGATCCAGCACGTCCTGATTTGTAACATAGTTAGAGGTTTTCCATTCCTTGCTAAGTAGCTCCATGTAATCAGGAAGTCCGCCCGTATGCGTTAGCAGGTTTTTAATGGTAATATCGCTGTAAGCAGCCATTTCGGGCAGGTATTTGCTAATCCTGTCATCGTATTGCAGTTTACCTTGTTTATAAAGCTGTACTATGCCCATAGCCGTAAACTGCTTGCTTACAGAGGCCAACTCAAAACGGGTTTTTAAATCGAGTTTTTGTTGGGTTTTTTCGTTGGCAAGCCCAAAGCTTTTTTGATATATGATAGTGCCTTTTTCGGCAACAAGTATATTACCGTTAAAGGATCCTTCTTTGTAAACGGCACTCATTAGGCTATCCATCCTCTTCACTTTATCCTGCGCAAAGCTCAGGCAGGATAATAAACACGCAGTAAATAATAAGCAGATCTTGTTCATGATAATGATTTGATTTTTGATTGATGGCAACAAGATACACGTTTTTGCAAAAAGTCACTTAGATATTTCTGTATAATAAGAACTTTTCGTTTTGTTATACTAAAGTGGCGCTCAACTTTTGACTATTGTAGTTCTTCACCGGCTTTGCCCTTTTACAAGCCCCAAAAGTTAAAGCTGGATGAAATTAACCTTGTATCCAACTATTATATTGACATACAAAAAAGCTATTCTGAATAAAAAGTCGATAAAAAACCTACCTTAATTTTTTACTGCATATTTATCTACTATATGCTGCGTAATTTTTTTTAGCGTTTCTCCGGTAACGGGGTGCAGCCCCGGATACGAAAAAAATTCGACAGTGCCATCGGGCATCTTGCAGTACCAAACGCAGGGTTTTCCTCCCGCAATAAAAAATGTGGTGGTATCGCAGGGGGTAATTTTTTTTTGGTATTTCAGGGTTTCTTCATTTAAACGTACTATAGTGTTACGCATAAAAGATTTTACATCAGTATTACAAGGTACAATTTCATAATGGTCTGTTTTCCAGGTCATGCATTCATGGTCTGTATAAATATTTTTTAATACATATCCTAAAACCAAAACCCCTATAATAACCGCCGCTATTTTTATATATTTTGCTTTCAGCTTATACGGGCTTTTACTTCTATGTATTGCCTGCTCCTTATTATCTGAATAGAAATTTTTGGTAATAACTGCCGGCATCCTGTTGTTATCGGGCTTTAATTCTTCTTCCTTTTTTTTATTTTCAGCTTCGGGCTGCTCATATTTAATTTCTTCCTCAGCTTTTACTTCTTTTTCTTTGCTTTCTTCAGTATCTATTGCAGCTGTATGCACAGTAGTGTCGGCTTTTTCTTCAGCAGTTTCTTCAGCAGTTTCTGGCTTAAATTCACTATTCTTTGTTTCCCTGAATTTTTTAAACGGTCTTAATTCCAGTTCTACCAGTATAGCAAGTATTTCTAATTTTTTTTCAGATGGGTTTTCGTTTTTACCTAACAAAAAACTTTGCAGCGGCCTGAATTTATTAATATCAAAATTTTCTATTTGCTTACGGGTATCAACATCCTCATTCAATTCAAAAAAATGCTTGTAATTTCTTCGGTCATCATCATCAATATCATTTAATAATAGTAAGCACTTATCTCTCAGGTTTCCGGGAGAAGGGTTTAGCAAATAACCATCCGGATTATGGTTAACAATCTCATGGTATTTGGCTCTAATTGCTTTTTTGTAATCGTTTAAAGTAATGTTTTTCATAAGCATTCATCGGAATTATCGGAAATGTAGCGGAAATAGCCGGAAGTATCGGAAAGAAAGGAAATGCATTTCAAAACCTCACAATGCCGCCATTTCTTTGCCTCAGGATTAGTTGCTGCCTTACAGCGCAATAAGGCAAATGTACAAAACTACTCTTAACATTTAGTGTGGCTATACAGGCTGTATGAAATTATCCGGGAAGTATAATCAATTACAACCCTGTATGGTGCACTACACTTCCCACAAGAAAAATTGGCGTAGCCTTTTTATCCGGCTACCGCCTTAGTGCTAAAATCAATTGGCAACGACGCCTCTTGTGAAAAATTTCAATACAATGAAAAAAATATTTTTGCTGGCAGCCTTTGCGCTGCTGGGTGGCACAACTGTGTCTTGCGATAACATGCCCGACGATGGCACACAACAGGATCATTTTGCAACAGATGATGGCAATATACCTATAAATCCGCCGCCACCGCCGCCACCGCAGGTACCTACAAAACCACCAAAATAGAAAGTAAATAAAATTTTATACTTTAGGGGAATGAAACGAATGTTTTATTCCCCCTTTTTTTTATTTGGTATCGCAATACTTTTTATGTACTGTGATAAAGGTACATATAGTACGCAGGCTTTACGTAAATCACCCGGTTACCATAGCGATATTGAAAAAGCCTGTAAGCAAACGGAGAAAGCTGATGCTTTGTATAACAAAGGCGTTTATGACAGCGCGTTTATTTATTACAACAGTGCCAAACAGCTATTTTATAAAAACAAAGACAGTTTGCGTTTGTGTTATTCCATGATAAGGATGGCCGATATACAACTAACTTCCGGTGATTATTTTGGCTGCGAAGCTACCGCCACCGATTTACTGCCATTTTTAACCATAAAAGATACACTTAAGTACCATGAACAAACATACAACCTTCTTGGCAGGTGCTACAGGAAACTTTATAACTATCAGTTGGCCGGCAAATATTATAATAAAGCTCTTGCGGTAACAAAAGGTTCTTTAGCCAAAAGTATAGTTAACAATAATATAGCCTCTGTATATACCGATAATAAGGACTATTACAAAGCACTGAATATTCTTGAAAAACTAAATGCCTCTGAAGTTGTAGCAAAACATCCCGAAACCAAAGGACGCGTACTAAGCAACTTAGGGCAAATTTACTATATCCTGAAAAAACCACTGGCTGCAGGTTACATAAAAGAAGGCTTTGCCATACGAAAAGAAATTAAGGACTTGCGGGGTATGCTTTCAAGTTATTTGCTGCTATCTCAATTATATGCGCAAACAAACAAGGGCCTGTCTAAAGATTATGCTTTAAAAGCGTATAACCTTGCCACCGCCATTAACAGCAGCGATAACCGGTTAAGTGCCTTAAGGATTTTAATGAGAAAATCGGCCGGGGCAGAGAACGTAGCAAGAACAGAGCAATATCTTACATTGTCAGACAGCATAGAGAAAGTTAAAATGACAGCAAAAAGCGAATTTGCTAAGATAAAATATGACTCCAAAATAATACAGGAACGACTTACAAGGCAGGAAATTAAAAACCGGCGTGATGATGAAGAGCACAGGTTTAAGGTACGGTTAATCATTTTTGGGTCGGTGCTGGTGTTACTTATTCCGGTAGTTTTTTTCTATATAAAGCGGTTAAAGTATAAAGAAGAGAAGGTTTTGCAGGCGTATGTAACCGAAACCCGTATATCTAAAAAAATTCATGATGAGCTGGCTAACGATATGTTTGAAGTTATGGTGTATGCCGAGACGCAGGATTTTGCAGAGCCGGGGCAAAAACAAAAGCTTGTAAAGAACTTAGACAGCATTTATAATAAAACACGTGACATATCGCGAGAGAGCAATAATATAGATACCGGCGAAAATTTTCCGGTAGTTTTAAAAGATATGCTGGCCGATTACAAGACCGAAGATAGTAATGTTATGTTTATAAAATATAACAGTATAGACTGGCAGGTTATTAGCAAGCCTAAAAAAATAGCAGTATACAGGGTTTTACAGGAGCTAATGGTAAATATGAAAAAGCACAGCGGGGCAGATGTTACGGTACTTAAATTTAGTGCTGAAGGGAAAAAAATAACCATTCAGTACAACGATAATGGCAAAGGGTTAGCCGCGGATAAAATATTTTATAAAAATGGACTGCAAAATGCGGATTCCCGCATGAAATCGGTAAATGGTAGTATTACTTTTGAAAACGGGCCGGAGAAAGGGCTTAAAGCTTTAATTGAATTTACTTTATAAAAACCTTATGTATGTTTAAAAAAATATTGGTTGTAGAAGATATCGATAGCATAAGCCTGGGTATGGAGACTTTACTTAAAAAAATTGATTTTGCAGAAGTTATTTTTACTAAATATTGCGATGAAGCGTTTTTAAAAATTAAAAAAGCCAACTTAGACAAGCAACCGTTTGACCTTTTAATTACCGACCTCTCGTTTAAAGAAAGCCACCGCGACGAGAAATTATTATCGGGCGAAAGCCTTATTGCAGCTGTAAAACAGGAGCAGCCGGGCTTAAAGATTATAGCATATTCTATAGAGGAGCGCGGCTACCTTTTACGCCACCTGCTGGACGACCTCGATATAAATGGTTATGTGTCTAAAGGGCGCGAAAGCACCGGCGAATTGCTTAAGGCAATTAAAGAAGTGTACACGGGTAAAAAGTATGTGTCTGCACACCTTGCGCACCTTAAAAAGCCTGTAATTGTAGAAGAAATGGACGACCTTGACCTTGAAATTATTACCCTGCTTGGCGAAGGATTAATGCAGAATGAGATTGTAGAGAAATTTAAAAACAGCGGTAAAAAGCTGGCGAGCATAAGCAGTATAGAGAAGCGCATTATACGAATGAGGACATCGCTTAAAGCGCGCAATACTACCCACCTTGTAAGTATTGCAAAAGATCTGGGTATTATTTAAGATACTGAACACTAAATTTTTAAGCCGGCATTGCCGGCTTTTTTTATGTTAAAATTTTTAACAACCAATAAGGATATCCTTACGGTACAGATTTTATTTCGCTGTAGGTTTGATGAAATTTAAAACTTTAAAATCAAATGATTAATAATTTAAAAAGATTCCTTAATGAAGAGCAGGACTCAAAAGCAGTTGAAAAATTATTGCCGAAGGTTGATGGATTATTAACTGCTGGTGAAGTAATAGAATACATTGCTGTTCAGAAAAAGCCAGCTATTAACATAACGCCGGACTGCATTGCATTAACAAATAAAAGAATAATCTTCTGCCGCCCTAAAAACTTAGGGCTATCAATGGACTTTCAGGATTTTCTGTGGAAAGACATTTTCGACTGCCACATGAAAGAAGGCATATTAGGTGCAGATTTCTCAGTCAAAACTACAAGGGGACTAACCCTGATGTTGAATTATTTGCCGAAAGCGCAGGCAAGAAAACTTTATCAATTTGCTCAGGCTAAAGAAGAAGAAATGTCTGAATACAGAAGGCAAAGGGAACTCGAAGACAAAAGAGCTATTGCCGGCGGAGGGATCGTTATTAATAACGATAATCCGGCGAATAAAATCGAACAGAAAGAAGATCCGGTAGTGGTTTTGCAGAAACTTAAGGTTTTGCTGGATAGCGATATTATTTCTAAAGAAGAATACGATTTTAAAAAAACAGATATACTCTCTAAAATGTAACGTTATGGACTTTAAAGATCAAATAAAAATGTTGGGCGACAGGGTAGAGAAACTCAAAGCCCAGGTAAATACAGAGGAGGCTACAAAAAATGCCTTTATCATGCCTTTTATAAAAGAACTTGGGTATGATGTTTTTAACCCGTTTGAAGTTACACCCGAATTGGTTGCAGATATAGGCATTAAGCAGGGCGAGAAAATAGATTATGCTATTATGCAAAACGGCGACCCTATTATTCTTATAGAATGTAAGCACCATGCAGCACCGTTAAACGTTAACAATGCATCGCAGCTGTTCAGGTATTTTCATACTACAAAAGCTAAGTTCTCTATTCTTACCAACGGTATAGAATATAAGTTTTATACAGACCTTGTGGAGACTAACAAGATGGACGACAAACCATTTTTCTCTTTTAATATTACCGATATTAAAGACAACCAGATAGAGGAGCTTAAAAAATTTCATAAGGCGTATTACGACTTTGATAATATTGTAAATACGGCAAGCGACCTTAAGTATACCAGCGAATTAAAAAAGCTTATCCATGCCGAATTTACTACTCCCGGACCTGATTTTGTAAAGCATTTTGCACGCCAGGTTTATCCCAGTGTGATCACCGCAAAGGTATTGGAACAATTTACCAACCTTACCAAAAATTCGCTTCAGCAATATATAAGCGACATGATTACCGACAGGTTAAAGTCGGCACTTACAAAAGAGACGGCTGTAATACAGGAGCAGGATGCCGCCCTGCTTCACGAACAGCCCGCCGACCCTAACCAGATCGTTACTACAGAAGAAGAGCTTGAGGGCTTTATGATAGTTAAAACCATACTGCGCCAAAAAATACCGGCAAGCAGGATTGCCTATCGCGACGCTTTATCCTATTTCGCTATCCTGCTGGATGATAACAACCGGAAAACAATATGCAGGCTTTACTTTAACGGCACAAAAAAATATTTTGTAACGCTTGATGAACAGCGCAAAGAAGTGCGCAACGAGATCAGTTCGCTCGATGATCTTTTTAATTATTCTGCTGCTTTATTTAAGGCGGTAGAAAGCTATGATAAAGCTAAAGAAGTAGTGTAAGCGGTGAAAATTAAATAACACGATAGAATGTTTAAAAACCCTTTTTCATTTAACGGCCGCATACGAAGGTCCGAATATGGTATTAGTCTCATAATATATTTTGCCAGTTTTTTAATTGTAGGCAATATACTGGATGGTAATCAAAAGCATGATTTTATTGGGTTTGTAATTATACCCCTGTTTTGGTTTTTACTTTCGCAGGGAGCCAAAAGGTGCCATGACCGCAACCATAGCGGCTGGTACCAAATAATACCTTTTTATGTATTGTGGATGATGTTTGGCGAAGGTACTGCCGACTCTAATGAATACGGCGCTAACCCTAAAGAAAGGGTATTTACGCCGCCGGTATTAGTTACCCCGGTTGTAACGGCAACTCCGGCACCGGAAAAGAAGGCGACCGCTGCTGCACCTGTTAATAATATAAATTCATCGGGTTATAGTATGGATTTAAAGATTGATAAAAAACCGGTAGATGATATTTTAGATAGCCTCAAAACTAATAAAGAGCAAAACTTGTCCCTCACAGATCGGGAGACAAAATTGGAGATTGCCAATGTAGATAATGCGCAAACGCAGCATGTTCTAAAAAAACTAAGAAGCCTTAGTAGTATAAACAGTCTGTCTTACAACTATTATGTAAGTACTGCCGTAGTAACAATAAACCACAGAAATACAAGTCAGGATTTACTGGACGAACTCTACAAGATAATGCCCGGTATAGAAGTCAGGGATGTAAGGGCAGGGCACATTAGTATTAAAATTAAATAACCATGAAGAGAACTTTACTATTACTAAGCCTGCTATTTATGCTTACGGGCTGTAAAAATGATTTCGACCATTTTGAAGATATGGCGGCCGCCTTTGCAAAAAGCGACGGCAGTATTAACGCTAAAGAATTGAACAGCCTTAAAGATGAAATAAAACTTTTTGCAGATGACCGTGCTTTTAAAAAATTTTATATCAATGGTGGCGTAGATGAAGCAAAGGTTCTGGATTATCTAAAAATAAACGGATATCAAACAAAATTTCCTAAGGGAACTGACCCTAAAAAAAGCACCATAAATGTTTACATAGAAAACTCGGGCAGCATGTTTGGCTACGTTAGCGGTGATACCAATTACAAAGATGCCCTTACTGAGCTTTTGGTGCAGCTTGGAAGTACGTACAGTAAAAAGCAGGTTCACCTGTTTTTTGTAAACACTAAAATATATCCCATAGCTTTTGATGGTAATGTAGCACAATATCCCGGCACCCTGTCTCCCGATAAAATGAAAATTGTAGGCGATGTAACCAGCAGTGATATAAACGATATTTACCGACAGATACTGGAAAAAACTCCTAAAAATACCGTATCTATTTTGCTTTCCGATTGTATTTATTCCCTTTCGGGAGACCAGGATACAGCCGGAAAATTGGAAAGGCAAAAGAGCCTTACTAAAGATGTATTCCAGGATAGTGGCATTACAACACTGGTGGCTAAATTAAATTCTTCATTTAATGGATTTTATTATCCAAAAAACAACATCAAACAGAAATTAGTAAATCAGGCAAGGCCCTACTACATAAGTGTTTTAGGATCGGGCGAGGCTGTGGGTTTCTTTTACAACAATATAGATTTCAACACGAATTTTAAAGGCTACGAAAACAAAGTGGTGCTTTCGCCCGAAACACAAAATTCAGATCTATACTACACAGTTGTAAACACAAATACTTCATCGGGCTTCAGGCCCATCCGCGAACTGTCAGACGCTTCATCTGTAAAAGGAATCGAAGATGTTGAGGTTAACGAACGCAATGGTGGCAAATTTACATTCAGTATTGCGGTAGATATGCATAACGTTCCTGCAGAAGAAGATGTTATTATAGATGCTGCAAATTATAGCGTTACCGATGATTATTCGATTGCGATATCTAAATATGGTGAAAAAAACTTAAAGCCAAATTCTATCCAGCAGATAGCAAAATCCGGGGCAACACCTACACACCTTATTACGGTTACGGCTAAAACCGCCAAATATCCCGATTTAAAAATTGCACTTAAAAAGCAAATTCCTAAATGGGTTTACAACACCAGCACTACCGACGATACCAATATAAAAGCGCTGGGTAGTAAAACCTTCGGTTTTAAATACCTGTTAGAGGGTATCAGCGAAGCCACCGAATCAAAAACATCGTCTAAAAATTACTTCGAGATCAATATAAAAATTAATAACTAAATACACCCGCTATGGCCAGTTTTTTCGAAATGCTTTATGAAGGATTCCCTCCTTTAAGCCTGTTCTATATTAATGATTTTTCTAACGCAATGTTTAATGCAGATGCTTACACCTCTATAGGTTTAATCATGATCTTTTCTGCACTTATAATAGAGGCGTTATACTATTACCTTATTTCTAATTACGGCAATTTATACAAGTTAAGCTACTGGTTTTTAGTATTGCTCATTATTGCAATTATAAATTTTGTAGCCGCGTATATGAGCAGCATGTCGGCTTTAGAAAGGTCAGAGCCGGGCAATGATTATACCTTCTCGCAATATTTTACCTTCTCTATAGTCAATGTATTTTGGGCCGTAATATTCAGCTTTATATTTTCACTGATCTTAAAACTTAAAAGCACCTGTGCTTCAAGAACACCTTTTTAAATTATGGCAAAATTATACGTTTTTGGTATAGGCGGTACGGGCTCCCGCGTTATAAAAGCCCTTACTATGCTACTGGCTACCGGAGTAAACATCAGCGATTTTGAGGTTGTACCCATAATTATAGATCCCGATGAAGCTAACGGCGATGTTACCCGCACTATTAATATCCTTAAAAACTACCAGCACATACGCAACAGCCTGAGCTTCACGGCGGCCGATGATAATAAATTCTTTAAAACTAAAATTACCGATGTATGCCAGAATTTTAAACTGGTACTTAGTGATATAAAGAACGAGCGTTTTAAAGACTACATTGAATACAGCAGCCTTGATGAAGCAAATAAGGCATTTATGAGTCTGCTGTTCTCTGAAGATAACCTTGATGCCGATATGGAAGTAGGCTTTAAAGGTAACCCTAACATAGGTAGCGTGGTGTTGAACCAGTTTAAGCAATCGCAGGATTTTAAGGCCTTTGCATCGTCTTTTGCACAAAACGACAGGATCTTTATCATCAGTTCTATTTTTGGCGGTACGGGCGCAGCAGGGTTTCCTTTGCTGCTAAAAAATATCCGTAATGCCGATCCTTCTATAGGCACATCAAAACTATTGCAGGAAGCTCCGGCAGGGGCCATAACCTTGCTGCCGTATTTTGGTGTGGCACCAAGCGAGGAAAGTAAAATAGATAAGTCGTCATTCATCTCAAAAACCAAGGCAGCACTGTCGTATTACGAGGAGAATGTGAGTGGCAACAACTCGTTAAACGCATTATATTATGCCGGCGATGATGTTACCAAAGACCACCCCAATCACGAAGGATCTGTTTCGCAAAAAAATGATGCCCATTTTCTTGAAGTAGCTGCTGCATTAGCAATTGTAGATTTTGCTGCTTTACCCGCAACAGCCCTTGTAAATATAAACGGCAGGGCAGAAAATCCTGTTTATAAGGAGTTTGGGATTAAAGATAACGCGCAATCTGTAATTTACGAGAATCTGGGCTTTGCCTCGCAGCTAGCGCTTAAAAAACCACTTACCCAGTATTTACTTTTTACAATGTATTGTAACAATAAATTACAAGAATGCATGGATAAAGACTGGGCAAAGAATATAAACCTTCAAACTTTTTTAACGCAGCCATTTTTGGGTAGCTATTTAAGGATTTTTAATCAGTATTTTTTCGAATGGCTTAGTGAGATGGGGAATAACCAACGTGGCTTTTCTCCGTTTAATCTTAATGCAGACGATAATAACCTTTTTGAAATGGTAAAGGGTATTAAGCCCAACAGCAGCATTTTTGAAGGAGGCGGTAAAAATTACCATAGGTATAATTACGTGCTGAATAAGGCACAGAAAAACCTGAAGAACAACGATTCGCCCGAACAGCGATTCATGAACCTATTTCATAATACTACCGAAACGCTGGTTTCAGAAAAATATAAATTTTAAGCAGTATGGCAAAAGTATTCAGATTTCATAACGGAAGCGATAATATTGAGGACTGGCAAACATCTTCCGCTTACGGTAAAAGTGCCATTGACGCAATAAAAGACCCTGCGGGGGCTACGGCTACTAAAGAAATAACCTCTATACCCAGCCCTTTTGCAAGGATAGACCTTGTAAAAACGGCCTTCGAAAACATTACGGCCAGCAACCATATAGAAGGCAATACCATTTACCACAAAATGGTGTCGGACTGTTTTGATGTAGGCGAAATATTTTTTAATATAGACAAGCTTCATGACAAGGTAAGCATAATTGTTTGGGATAAAGGCAAAGACCTTGATGCATTGTTACAGTCGCCCAATGCAAGGCACCGCCTGCTTGGCGAAACATTAAAGCTATACTTACAGCAAGATGCCGCGGCCTATAATTTTAATGAGACAGAGCAGCTTTACCTCCTTAATTATAAGTCGGGGCCAAAACCCATGAATATTATCGGTGGTACATCACCGGCGAGTCTGTTCTTTACATCGGCCAATAACTTAAAATATGTAGATATACGATTTGGTAACGACGTAGTATTTGATGATACCTACCAGCCGCTTTATAAAAGGGACTTTAATTATCAGAAGTTTATATATGGCGTAAAACGCAATATGCCCGATTTTGCACGAAAATTCAGGGCGGTAGATAATTACCTCGACAGTAGTTTTGAACTGCTTACTGCCGAGCAAAAAAACATTATAAATAACTATACCAAAACCGAATTTGAATCGGATTTTGAGAGGCTTACTACAGGTTCTGCCGGCAGCCCTGTTGAGGTATTAGGCTTTGAGCTTAGGAAAAAGAAGGATGCTGCGCCTACCGCAAGCGGCTTTATTATTGGGTCGGAAAAAGGCGGTACTGCAGCACAACCCTTAGTGCTGCCGGTAGATGGCTATGGAGAGAAAACAATATACACATCAGACGTTTGGGACCGCAATAATAAAGCACCTTATACAGACGACAGACCTCTGAAAGACCGTACCCTGCCATTTGACGGTAAAAAGCACCCGTACCTAACGGTGAGCGATTTCTTAGAACCCTACATTATACGTACCGTGTACCCGCTGCATAAAGACAAGTTTTTTGATGGGCATTTTGCCATGGCTTCGGGCGATGTAACCAAGGGTTACCTGCTGCCGGTAAAGAGTGAGTACTTTGATTATTTTGATGTGGCTACTTTACAGGGGGTAATGCCCGACGGTAAAAAAGCCATAGAAATTAAGCAAATGGCAACCGGAGGCGTAACCGTTACGCTGAGAATACCTATACAAAGCAGTAAATACATTACCTACGAAAGAATGTATTATCCGCCTGCAAACGAATACCAGATTGCAGAACCGGATATTGCGCGTAATAGGGGGGCGGTTATAGAGAACCAGTTTGGACTTACGCTTTACCCTTTTTTAAAATTAGCCGACGATAGTCAGAATCATTACCGCATTGCTTTAATGGACAGGGATATACAGGAGCATACAAGGCATAATAAATATGCTTTGCAGTTCTTTAAAAATGCAGAGAATAAACAGGTAAAAGAAAAAGCGGTCAAGCAACGAAGCGAAAAGCAAAGTGATAATATATCGTCTTCGTATTACGTACTGGAAGAGGGTTTTGATTATATCGAGATAAAGAACAACTGGGCAAAAGGAGTTATCATTCCGCGTTTCAGGCCATTATCGCAGGGCACATCGCAGTTTACATTTGCAGTAGATTTCGGCACCACTAATACCCACATAGAATACCGTAAAGATAACGGCGACCCTAAACCTTTTGAAATTACCGAGGCCGATATACAAATTGCTACATTGCATGATTCTGCAAATCCTGAGACAATTAAATCTATTAACGCGATAAGGGCAAACGCATTAGTAGATATAATACAGCAAGAATTTATCCCGGAAAAAATAAGCTCAGCTAATGAGTTTCAATTTCCATTACGCACAGCTATAATATCTAACGCAAATTTAGATTTAGATAAAGATACTTATGCATTATCTGATTTTAATATTCCTTTTGTTTACGAAAAATATCCTATCCTTAAAAATTCTAAGACGAGGACTAATTTAAAATGGTCAGACTATACTAAAAACCCTAACGAAGTTAAAGTATTGGAAGCTTTTTTCGAAAATCTTTTATTATTGATTCGTAATAAAGTACTATTAAATGGCGGAGACATAAATAAAGCAAAGCTTATTTGGCTGTATCCGTCCAGCATGACTAAGTACAGAGTCAAACTTTTAGAAAGCAAATGGGATGAACTATTTAAGAAATATATTAATACCCAACACGTGCCTGAAAAGCTGTCTGAATCTATAGCTCCGTTTTATTATTTTAATTCGCAATTAGGGGTAGCAGCATTGGCAAATTCTGTGGTTTCTATAGATATTGGTGGCGGTACTACAGATGTTGTAGTGTACACGAATAATAAACCGGAAGTCCTTACATCGTTTAGATTTGCTGCAAATGCAATTTTTGGAGACGCGTACGGCAGGTCATCATTAATAAACGGTTTTATTCAAAAATATACGGAAAGGATAAAGTCTTTGTTAGAAGCTAACAATCAACATGACCTCATTAAAATAATAGATGACATTAAAGAAAATGGAAAATCTGAAGATATTATTGCTTTCTTTTTTTCTATTGAAAGGAATAAGAAAATACAGGAGAAGAACATTCCTATTTCTTTTACCAAAAAGTTAATGATGAATAGTGATTTTAAAATAGTATTTGTAACATTTTACACGGCTATAATTTACCATGTAGCTAAATTAATGAAAGCGAAATCTATTACTCTACCAAGGTATATAACATTTAGCGGAACTGGATCTAAAGTGATTAATATTGCCGATTCGAGTATAAAATTAGATGCCCTTACAGAACTTACAGAACTTATTTTTAAAGAAATATTTAATGAATCTTCTGTTGAAATTAAATTAAAACAAGATGTTAACCCTAAAGAAATAAGTTGTAAGGGTGCTTTAAATGTAGCTGCCGGTCAGGATATTTCCTTAGAAAGTGTAAAGACAGTTCTCTTAGGAACCAAGAATATGGTACTAATACCAACTGTTGCTACTACTTATAAAGAGTTAGGCACTGCCGTAGAAAATAGTGTGGCCGCAGAATATCATGATTTTCTGGATTGGTTTTTTTCATTAAATAAAGTTTTTAGTTTCAAGGATAATTTTGGTATTAATCCGGGACAATTAGAATCTTACAAGCAGTATTTAAAAGAAAATACAATGGATGATTTAAAATCAGGAATTGAACAGAAAAAGAAAGATCTTGATGGAGACATAGATATTAATCTGGAAGAAACCTTGTTTTTTTACCCATTAATAGGAGGATTAAATAATATGGCTTATAAAATTCATACAAATTAAATATTTATGAAAAATATAAAAATTGTAATACTATTGTTACTGGCATTTATAAGTCCAAAACTTATGTTTGCTCAAAATGGAGCAGATGATAATTATATTGAAGCAGTTGATTATGTTACCTGTATTTGTATAAACGATGCATTACCAATAAAAGAAACAAGGATTGATTGTGGAAACAGTCTTATACAAAAAAAGGATATTAAGGAAAGTAAGACAGTTTTGCTTTTCGAGGAGTTACAATCTTTAAAGAAAGCTAAAAAACAGGATTACATAAAATTTTTATCTGAAGATATTTTTAATGATAATGTAAAGTATAAGAAGATTTATGAGTTTGCTAAAAACAGAAAAGCAACAACTTTAAATAATTTAAAAACTGATATTAAAAATTATTTAGACGCCAATAATTATGTATCAGATGTTTCTCCTCAAAGCGAGGAAATCATCCAAGATACAACTGGTTTAGAGGCAAACGATGTTCAGCCAGTTACTGTGATTGCACAAAGTTCTTCTACAAGAGGCTCTTCTTTTTTTGCATATAATTTTTGGACTATATTTTTTGGAGTTTTAATAGTATTGATAATAATTTTCGTGATAATTATTACCAAAAAATTATCGGACTTGAAAAATAATATCAAAAATAAAAAGAGAGAATCTGTTCAACCTCCATTACCTATAAGCCAAAACCCCAACCTTTCTGAAATTAACAAAATTAATCATGAAATAAAGGAGATAAAAAATGCCTTAAAAGATATTACTGTTAGCAAGGTTCACTCAACTGCAACAGTGGTGCCAGCAAAAGAAAATTCTGTAATTACGGAATCAAAAGCCCCTGAAAAAATCAGGCAGGAAATATTCTATATGGCTACTCCCAATGACGACAGGAGTTTTGATATTAGTGGACGGTCAGATGATTTTAGAGCTACCCAGTCATTGTATAAATTTACTTTAGATAGTAGAGATAACAACAGGGCAGCATTCGTTTTTTTTTCTGATGAAGCTGGTATACGGGATGCTGTAAATTATCCGCAAACATATATAGATCCAGTATGTGATCCGCAAAATGCTTTAAACCAAAATGCAAAGCAAATTATAACAACCCAGCCCGGAACTGCCGAAAAGCGAAACAATAAATGGGTAGTGGTTGATAAAGCTAAAATTAAATACCAATAAATTATGCATGAAATACTAATAGCCGTTGTAATAATGGCAATTGTTGCGGCACAGGTTGTGGTTGCCATTTCGGCCTATAGAAAAATAGACCTTTATAAAGCGATTATTCCTGAGGCGCAAAATTTTAAAACCGTAAAGGTTTATATACGCGAGAGCCAGGTAAAAGATATTAAGATTGATTACATTTTAAATAACCTGAACAAATTTCAGGGACCGGAAACTACAGATGAGGTTTTGGAAGCAGAAATAATTCGCACCCCCGATGCCGTTAACAACGATGATTTTAATGATAATGAGGTGGCGATAGGCTATGACGATTTAATATGGGTAGCAAAAGGCAATGAGGAGAAAAAAATCAAGTACAAACTTTTAACCAGTTACCAGCAACAGGGCTGGAGCAAAATATAATTACGCAGTATGCACGAAAAATATATAGAGGTCACACTGATACAATCGGTACAGTCTAATAATGTGTTGGATAAGATTCTCAGTTCCGTTAATACCTATTTGTTAAGGAATAAAGGTGCCGTAAGCGATTTTAACCTTATTAAAGATGTTGTAGAACGCAATACCGATGCGGTGGATGAGGAGATAAATGCCCTGCTGCCCATACCGCTATATTTAGGGCTTATGGGTACCATGATGGGCATTGTTATTGGCCTGTTTAGTATGCCCAGCATTAGCGATGACAATTTTGAAAGCGCTATAGATATGCTTATTGGCGGTGTAAAGGTAGCCATGATTGCAAGCTTTATAGGCCTGTTGTTCACGGTAATTTTATCGGGTTATAAATATAAGGGGGCAAAACTGCAGGCAGAAGGATTTAAGAATGAATTTTTTACCTGGATACAAACCCAGCTTTTACCGGTTTTGTCTCAAAATATATCGTCGAGTATTTATTCTCTCCAGGCTAACTTACTAAAGTTTAACGATACGTTCTCTGTAAATGTAGGCAGCTTTAATGGGGTAATGCAAAAAATCCTTCACTCTTTCGACAGCCAGGTAAACCTGATGAACGAGCTAAAAGAAGTAGACGTAGCCCAACTCGCCGCGCTTAACGTTAATGTGTTGCAGGAACTACGGGTAAGTACTAAAGAATTTTCAAAATTCACACAGTTTTTAGACCAGCTGAATGTATTTGTTGCTAATGCAGATAAACTGAATTATACGATAAGTAACCAGTTAGAACGGACAATATCTATAGAAGAGGTAGCGAAATCGATGAATGGCCAGTTAGAGTCTAACAAGGCATTAATGAAACTCCTGCAAACGGAGATGGGCCAGTTTAGCGATCGGAAACAAATGATGTCTGATGCCGTAATAAATGTAGATAATGCTTTTTCTAAAAATTTAGATGAATTGGAAAGGCATATCGATGCACAAATTAAGTCTATTACAAGTATTACTATTAAGGAAGAAGAACTGCTTGAAAAATTATTTCAAGAAGACAGGGGCAACCTTAATGAACTTAAGAAACTTGGTATAATAAATACCGGCATGACATCTTTGGAAAAAGAAACAAAATCGCAAAACGACAAGCTGGACCGTTTAAATACTTCCTTAGAAACTTTAGCAGAAAAACTGGATATTCCGTCGAAACCTGCATTAGATATGCCTGAGGTAATGAAATATGCCATTTACGTGTTTATAGGCACCGGTGCTTTGCTGGGCGTAGGATTTTGTTTCTGGACGGTTTATAATATATTCTCGTAGTATGTCTAAAAAAACCAACTTCTTTTGGGCAAGTTATGCTGATTTAATGACGAGCCTTTTCTTTATAATGCTGGTACTGTTTGTACTTGTAATTGCAATGATGAAACGCCAGCAACAGGCTACAGAGCAGCAATTGCAAAAAATTAAAGAAATACAAAGTGCCGTTAAAGAACTTCCTCAGGAATACTTTGCTTATGACAGCGAGTATAAAAGATTCTCCTTAATAGAAAATGTGGAGTTTGCCATTAACACCGATGTGCTTAAAAACCAGTCGGATGAAAAATATCTTGTTAACGTAGGGCGTTCCATAAAAAAGCTTATAGATACGCTAAAGGTTAAATACCAAAACCAGGATATTAAATACATGATATTAATAGAAGGTATGTCATCCAGCGATAACTACAAAAACAACTATTTATTGAGTTATGCACGCGCATGGGCAGTTAAAAAGCTATGGGACAAAAATGGCATTAGTTTAGATCCGGCAATTTGCGAGATACAAATATCAGGTTCGGGTACCGGTGGGGTAGGGCGTTATGCTAAGAGCAGGGACAAGAAAAACCAACGCATACTTATCCAGGTAATTCCGAAAATAGGGAATATTGAATAGCATTATCTGCCTTATGAAGAACATTCGCAAATGCCTGTGTCTAAGCCTTCTTGTTGTGATTGTGTCCTGCTCAAATCAGGACAGGTCGGCATCAAAAGAGAACCAAACTGTATATATATGTATTGGCGGCAGTGCACTTCGTTACCATTTAGACAGTTCATGCCCCGGACTTAACAAATGCACTCATAAAATTATTACAACCACCATGATCACGGCCCAAAAACGCGGCCGTACTATGTGCGGCTGGGAAATAAATGATGGTTTAGCTGCCGACAGTACATATAATAGAAATTAAAAAACGTTTCATGTAATTACTTTATTGTAATTACTGCCTCTTTCTGATGGCTGGAGAAGATAATAAAAATTCCGGCAGATATAAGGCTAATCTTTATTTTATGGTATTCAAATAATTAACTAATTATCAAAGCTTCATACCCAATTTATTTAATAATATGCTGTAAAAAATCTTCAACGGTTTTATAATCCTTTGTGAGAAGTTTTTTCTTAAGGCGCATTTTGCAAACCCTTACGCTTTGGGGCGATATACCTAATATATTAGCCATGTCTTTGCTTTTAAGGTTTAAGCGCATGAGTACCAGTATACGCACCTCGGCTTCTGTAATTATAATATGGCTTTCACTGATCCTGACAAAAAAATGCGGATATATAGAGCCAAACCTTATTTTAAATGTTTGCCAGTCTTCATCGGTAAGTATCTTTTGTCCTAACAAATTAGCAACCTCTTCATCTTCTGTATCTTTAATAACCTTAGCAGTAGTATCTGCATGTAAATTACCTATAATACTGTTCTTTTTAGAAAGGTCTATAATATAAGTTTTTAATTCCTGCTCTTTAACTTCGATTATCTTTAGCGAATTATCAAGTTCTGCCTCCAGTTGACTCTTTTTAAAGCGCATTTTAGATAAATATCTATAAAGTAAAAAGGCACCAATGAGTAGTGCTATCAGGATACCGATAGCAATAAACCAAAGCCTGTTATTAGCTATCTGGCGTTCATTTTGCAAATTTTGTATGCGCAGGTTTTTTACCTCTACACCCATTTTTGCCTGATAACGCGAAAGCAGTTCGCTTTGGCCTGCATCCATTAATTCCTTTTCACGGTCATAATGCTTTTTAAAATAATATAATGCCGAATCGGGCCTCGCAAACCTGTCGTGTATCCTGGACAACTCGCGATATGCCTCACTAATGCGTACTTTACTATTTAGCTTTAGGCTAAGGGCAAGGCTTTTATGGGCGTTGTAGTATGCTTTATCTGGATTTGCTTTTGTGGTGTATATTGTACTCAGATTTTGATAGGCTGTTGCCATGCCTTCTGCATAATTTATTTTTTGGCACTCTTTTAAAGAGAGGCTGTAGTACGTAAGTGCCTGTTCCGGCCGGTTGCCAAAACGATAAATTTGCCCCTGGTTATTATAAGCTATGGCCAAATCTCTTGGCTCCTCAAGTTCTTTAAAAATTGCAATGGCTTTGTTATTATAATCAAACGCTTCGGTAAAGTTGCGTTGCTCTTTAAGAATGAGCGAGCGGTTAGTATGGGTTAGGCCAAGCAGGCGTTGCATATCCAGCTTTTCGGCCAGTTGTGCCGCTTCATTATAACATTCCATTGCTGCGGCATTGTTCTCAAGCCTCCAGTGTACCAGGCCAAGATTATTAAGCAGGGTGGCCATTTGCTGCTCATTTCCTGTATTTTTTACTTTGTTATAGGCCTCTGTAAAATATTTTAAGGCTTCCTGGTAATTTCCCATTCGCCATTGTTCGTTGCCAAGGTTGGTAAGCAAATCTGTTTTGTTTACAACAGTTTTCTTTACCGCATCTTTATTATTTGCATTATCCTCACGGCATGCACCTGCAAGCAGGAGCAACAGTATTGAAAGATAAACGATAATGGTATGGACCTGTTTCATAAAATGGTTGAGCCATCAAATTTATATAATTTAGGCGTATTGTAATAGTATAATAACTATAAATCCCTGAGCGTTACTGCTCAGGGATTTATAGTTATTTCTGATAGATGTACTAACTACCGGGCTACGATCATTTTACGGGCCTGTTTAAACTTGCCTGCAGTTATTTGGTAAAAGTAAATACCTGGTGCAAGCCCGTTGGCATCAAAAATTAAAGAAGAATGACCGGCAGGAAAAGTGTCGTTTGCTATGTCTTTTATTAATTTGCCCTCGCTACTGTACAATTTAATGCTCACTTTTTCGCTTTTAAGGAGGTAAAAAGGAATAGTTGTACTGCTTACAACAGGGTTGGGATAATTTTGCCCAAGTTTGTTTTTAGGAGCTGATGCCTCATTATTTTTAACTCCTAAGGTACCATCGTGTTCTGTCTCAAAAAAATACAAACCTTTAAAAAATGACTGGTTACCTGCGCTTCCTGCTAAAAGCAGCCTGTCATCAGGGTGGGGTACAAGGCCTTCGCCATAGAACTCTGCATATTCCGGACCTACAAAAAATTCTTCCTCGCCATTGCCTGCAGCATTTACAGTGATTAACGATGCTATAGGGAAAAGGGAATTGTATATTTTATGAGGGAATGGATCTATTATTACCTGATTCATAATATAGCAATTATCCGATCCGTCTATATGGAAGCCATTATAGTACCGCATATTCTCTGATTCAAATACCCACACTTCATTGCCCTGCGCATCATATTTAATAAGTGTATTATGTATGTTATCATTCATATCCAGGCTGTATCCCATAACTGCCACAGCACCATCAGAAAATTGTTTAAGTGTATAAGATCGCTCATTCTTTTCTTCATCGCCAAAAATATGGCTCCATTGCAATATCCCATCGGCACTAATTTTTGCAGTAATAATATCCTGCATGTAGGTATCGTTATTTTGCGTAAAACCATTAGTGTAAATAGCTCCGTCATTACCTATCAGTATATCAGTACCACTTGTAGAACTACCTTCAACAGCTACAGGTGTTTGCCATGCCTGTGTGCCGTCATTGTTGATTTTTATAACGGTAAGGTTTACATTTTGAGACATAAAATTCCCGGTGCCGCATCTGCCCGTTAGCACTAAGTCGCCTGCTGAGGTTACTTTGCCTGCTGCAATTCCATAAATAGTGTTTAATGGGTTATTGCCAGCTATAAATGTTCTCCAGAGTTCCTGGCCCGTAGCGCTTATCTTTATACCTACAAAAGAGGGGGTGTTATCGCTTTCGTTTTCGTATGCCACACCACCAAGGTAGACCGATCCGTCGGCACCTGTTTCCATAACCTGCAACTGCGGATTGGTAAGGCTTATTTCAGTTTCCCATAATTCCTGGCCGCCCGCCGACAATTTTTTTACCTTAAAAGGTTCGCCAAACTGCGGGAGCAGGCATACAAACAAGTTTCCGTTAGTATCTGCCCGTCCTATTATACCTTCGGCAGGATTACCATTTTCGATATTGTAAATCGCCTGCCAGGCCATAGCGCCCTGTGCATTGTGTTTTACAAGGAAATAATTGGCATTAAGCATGCCGTCGGCAAAATTATAGTACTGCCCCGTAGAGAATGTATTACCATTACCGTCGGCAAAAGGGTACAGCATAGTAGCATTTGGGGCACCGGCGTTAGTATATACAGCATTCCAGAGTGGGGCTGGAGCTGTTGCCCCAAATGCCGATTTTACCGTTTCATAAACCGCACCGTTAGCACTGTAAAAAGAATTAACAGTAAAGTAGGCATTACCATTTGCATCCAGGCCTGTGCCGGCCATATCGGCCATGCTTGCTGTGCCGTCGGTTGTTTCTATTATAAAAGCGGCCTGGCCCAGCAGTTCTCCCTGTACAGAGTATTTTTTAGCGCGAGCAGCAACGTCAAATGCCCATTCTTCTGCACCCGGTGTCATTCCTTTTGCTGCCACAACGGGATTTCCGGTGGTATCAAACAACAATTGTACATTTGTAGCATCAATAAGGTCGGTTGTTTCCCTAACCCAGTTTTGGGTGCCATCCGGCTCGTAGGACAGGAGCACATTGCCGTTGTTTGCAAAATTTCCATTATGGCTTCCTGCAACATACAGCTTGTTATCCCGCAGTGCAATTTGCCATCCCTCTGTTCTTTCGCCTTCGGTTTTGTAGGTAGCTATCCATTGCTGTTGTCCGGCTGCATTGTATTTTATAGTGCCTGTACGGCCCAGGAAAGTATCAAAAACGCCTGTTACATAAATATTATTTTCGTTGTCTGTAGTTACAGCTCTTGGTACCGAATTAGTTACTTCCGACGGGTTTTCAGGATCGGTACTGGCGTAGTTGTAGCCCTGTGCCCAAAGTTCTGTTCCCGTTGCGCTATATTTTACGGTGTGGTAGTTAAGCCAGCCATCTGCATTTGGGCTGTAACCAGTTACTATAACATTGCCGTTATTATCTGTTGCAATAGCTGTAGCTTCATTCCAGGAGTCATCTCCGGGCCCGCTGTTACGGGCCTGCCATATTAGGGTTCCTGTTGCATTATATTTAAGGGTAATATAATCTAAAGATGTGCCTGACCAGCTTATACCTGTTATATAAATGGATCCGTCGGCCCCCGATACCATGGCAGACGGGGCATCTACCCCCTGGTAAGGGCTGTTGTAAATGCTTAGCCACACTTGGGTTCCTTCAGGAGAATATTTAACGGTACGGATATCCATATCATTGCCATTCCAAGCTAATCCGGTTACTACAAGGTTGCCATTAGTATCCAATAATAACTTCAGGCCATACTCTACGGCATATTGTGCAGCCGGAATCCTTGCCTGCCACAGTATTGTTCCCTGCGGACTTATTTTCATGGTGAAAAAATCGCCTGCAGGCTGGCTTTCGTTACTGCTTGCGCCGGTCACGTATGTATTTCCCTGTGCGTCAGTAACTGTAGCATAAGGTATGTTATTTCCGGCGGTGCTTTCGCCTCCGTAAAACTCGTAATCATCAGCAAGGGTTGTAACAGCAGCCTGCGGGTGTATTCCTAATTGCTGCAGCTGCCTTTCCTGCGGATCATGAAATGATATAGGGGCATGTTGTGCACCAAATTTTTTCCAGTTCATGAGCCGGGCAACTATTCCGTTTTCCTGAGATTCTTTATATCCATTTTGGCTATATAGGTTGTTCGTTTGCTGTGCTACACCGGTAATAGCTTGTAATGTTGCGGCAAACACAGTAATGCAGCGTATAATTTTCATAGCATATAATTGATTATTGGTTATGTAAATTTATTGATTATTAGCGCATACACATTATTAATGCGTTGACAAAGCTGTTGACAAGCGGTGTTTAATGCTAATCACAGAACTTGATTTTGCAAAGCGAAGCTGTGACTTGAATTGTACCTATAAGTAATGAGTTATTTAGGTAAGCGCTATATTTTAATTTAACGCAAGGCAAATTATACTAATGAAAACTAAAATTGGCAGGGGTTGAAAATAATCTTAAAGTCATATTTTGTGTTATTGCCTTTACTTTGCGATGCGTAAATATAGACTATGCTTTGTGCATAATGTATTCAAAGTTTTTAATATAATTTTATGGTGCGATAAGGAGTGGCATCAATACGCACTACTTCTTATTATCACTTCTAATATGATTAAATATTCATGTCAGCTCAATTCAATGAAAAATGTCATAAAAACCATACTGCTGGAAATAGTTTCAAAAACTAGTATGTTTTTTTCGCAAACGATTAAGTTAAAAGGTCCTGTTTACCGGCCAACTCTGCTTTTATACTTTAAATGTATGAAAATGGACTGTTAGTGATGCTAAATGCCCCATAATTTATATTTATATAGGGTATGTAATGTTTAATATTGCAATGCCTGAAGTTTAAATTCCAAGCCATAATTGGTTTAAATATATTTGAATTTATTTTCTTGGCAGATTGGGTTAGCTATAACACTATTTTAATATTTAAAAATGAGATTTACATTACGTATAATAAAAATGTTCTTACTTGTGTTTGGTTTAGTGCCGTTACTACTAACAGCGCAGCAGAATATCAAACAAGAGTTGCTTTCGCCCGATGGCAATTATAAGTTTAATATCTATTCAAAGACAAATACAGATGGTGTCATTGCATGGTACTATCAATTAAACTTTAACAAGCAGGAAGTGGTCTTAGAATCTAAATTTGATATAGAGCTTGATAATCATTTATCGGAATGGGCACTGGCAATAAAAGCTAAACCCCAGGGTAAATGGATGGATGGCCTGGTTTTAAAAGATGTTGCCAGAACTACTGTAAATACTACATGGAAACCGGTATATGGCGAGCGTAGTACCATAACAGATAATTATAATGGTCTTACCCTTAAATTTGAACAAAAGGCGAGCTCCAATTATGTGATGAATATTGAGGTGCGCCTTTATAACGAAGGGCTGGCCTTTAGATATTATTTTGGAGATAACCCTACCGGTATTTATTACCGCATAGTTCAGGAAAATACAGAATTTACATTTGCCGAAAACACTAAAGCGTGGTTCGAACCGTGGGCGCAGGGGCCGTTTTCATTACTGCCTATAAAAGACTGGCCTACCGAAGGCGAGCGACCATTAACATTACAGCTAAACAATGGCTTATATGCCTGCATGGCTGAGGCTGCGCAAACCGATTATGTGAAGACAAAATTTAAACTTAGTGCTGTTAAGCCCAACACTGTACAAACCGCAATGTACGAGGGTGTAGATAAGGTTCCTTATTTTGGTACGCCGTGGCGCGTGGTTATGGCTGCTAAAACCCCGGGCGATCTTATACAGAACAATACCATACTGCTTAACCTTAATGAACCATCTAAATTAAAAGATACCTCATGGATAAAACCCGGCAAAATTGTGAGGGACCTGACCCTTACCAATGAGGGCGCCCGTGAATGGATAGATTTTGCATCTAAGCACAATTTGCAATATGTTTTATTCGACTGGAAATGGTATGGCCCAGCCTTTACTTTTGACAGTGATGCCAGTAAAGTGGTGATACCCAATTTTGATTTGCCCGAAATTATAAAATATGGTAAGGAAAAGGGTGTAGGCATCTGGCTTTATGTAAATCAGCAGGCTTTGTTTAAACAGGATATGGATATCTTTCCTCTTTATAAAAAGTGGGGTGTAGCCGGCATAAAATACGGTTTTGTAGAGGTAGGCTCCCACCGCTGGACGGCCTGGCTGCACGAATCGGTACAGCGTGCGGCAGATAACCAGCTTATGGTAAACATACATGATGAATTCAGGCTAACGGGTGAAGAAAGGACATGGCCAAATATAGTAACGGTTGAAGGCATTCGCGGTAATGAAGAAATGCCCGATGCTACCCACAATACCATACTGCCCTTTACCCGTGGCATAGCCGGCGCAGGCGATTATACTATATGTTATTATACTAACAGGATTAAAACCACTCATGCCCACCAGCTTGCATTGGGCGTGGTCATGTACAGCCCGCTGCAAACACTCTTTTGGTATGATAAAGCCAGCGATTATAGCAATGAGCCCGAGATTGAGTTTTTTGATAACCTTCCTACCGTTTGGGATGAAACCAAAGTTCTTTCAGGTAAACCGGGAGATCATATTGCTACCGCGCGCCGCAAAGGTAATGAATGGTTTATAGGTGTTATTGCAGGTAATGAAGGTAAAGAGGTAGACATTAATTTTGATTTCTTGGTAAAAGGAAAAAAATATACGGCTAAACTGTATAGTGACGACCCAACAGTAAATACTAAAACGCACGTAAAAGTAACATCGAAAACATTAAAAGGCAACGATAAAATGCATTTAAGCATTCCGGGATCCGGCGGGTATGCTATATGGATTAAGCCTGACGATAAATAAATTTTTGGTTAGTTTATTTTAATTAAAGCGGGCAGTTGTTAAAGTGGGTTCTTTAGCAACTGCCTTATTGTAAGTTAGTAACCTTACGGGCTACATCTTAATACTATAATCACAAAAAAAAGCAACAAGATATATGAAAAATTATTTCGCTATTATAAGTCAGTACGGCTTAATGGTTTTATTAACCTCTTTTATGTCTGTAAAGATGTTCGCCGGGTTAAAAGACGGCAATAAATTAATAACCTATTCGGCATCTGCCAAAGCAGTACAAAATAATGATTTTACCGTTAAGGTACGCATCCCGGGACAGGACTGGAAAGACCTGCCCGAATATCTTATAAAAGTAGATGAGGTAGTGGGTAACGGGCATAAAGTGCAAAACTCAACCGTTAGCTATTTTGATTTTTCGGGAGAGGTAGAAGTGTCGGTAACTTATAATAAGGGCAGTATTCAAACGTCACGTATACGCCCGTTGTCTTACAATATTAAGCATGAGGTAAATGGCAATACGTTAATTTTTAAACTGTTTAAACCGTCTAACTTATCTATAGAAGTTAACGGCGATATTTTTCATAACCTCCAGCTTTTTGCAAATCCTGTAAGTGCTTACAAGCCCAACAAAAAAGATAAAAACCTAATTTATTTTGGACCCGGCATTCATCAGATACCGGGAGATGTTTTAAAAGTTCCTGCTAATAAAACCGTTTATATAGATGGTGGCGCTATTGTAATGGGGCAAATACGCATAGAAGGGGTAGAGAACGTAAAAGTTTTAGGCAGCGGCATGGTAGACCAGTCGGTTAAACTGGGGGTATATACGGCGAATTCTAAAAATGTGGAGATTAACGGCGTTTTTTGCACCCAGTGTTTTACAGGAGGATCTGATGGGGTAACCATAAGAAATGTAAAAAGCATTAGCTATTATGGCTGGGGAGACGGCATGAATATTATGGCAAGCAACAATGTTTTAATAGACGGGGTTTTTAACCGAAACTCTGACGACTGCATTACTGTATATGGAACTCGTAAAGGCTTTAGCGGCGGCTGCAAGAACATTACTGTGCAAAATGCTACGCTGTGGGCAGATGTGGCCCACCCCATACTGGTAGGAACGCATGGCAGTACGCCAAAACCGGAATATCTGGAAGACCTGAAGTTTATAAATATTGATGTCCTTGACCAAAAAGAAGCACAGATAGATTACCAGGGATGCCTGAGCCTTAATGCAGGTGACAGCAATTTTATAAGGAATGTGGTTTTTGAAAACATCAGGGTAGAAGATTTCAGGCAGGGACAACTAATTAACCTGCGGGTGTTTTATAATGCAAAGTATTGCACTTCTCCGGGCAGGGCAATAGAAAATGTACTTTTTAAAGATATAAACTATACGGGCAAAAATGCACAGCTATCTATAATTGCAGGGTACGACGACAATCGAAAAGTTAAGGATATTGTATTTGAAAACCTTGTTATTAATGGTACGCTTATTTTTGATACCATGCCTGGAAAACCGGCGTGGTTTAAAACATCCGATATGGCAGGATTTTTTATAGGGGAACATGTAGAAAATGTAGTATTCAAAAAAACCTCACCTTAAAATTCAGATTGATCTGTATTTAAAAAGCCATAGATTTTGATTGCAAGTATTTTTATGTAATTTTAATGCCAAATTGCATTATTGATTTTTTTAAATCAATATTTCTGCATTACAGATATATTTTCTCTTATTGCTATTGTAATTATTTAAAGACTATCTGTTTTTAATGCCAATATAAATTCGAAAAAGGCGGAATGAAATTTAAAAAGTTACTTTGCATACTGTTCGTTTTGGCTGTGTTTGTGAGCCATGCCCAATATACCAACTTAAAATTTGAGAATTTTGATACCACACAGGGCCTTTCGAGTAGTACCTGTGTAGAGATTTTTCAGGATAGTGAGGGCTTTTTATGGTTTGGTACTATAGATGGCCTTAATAAATATAACGGCTATGAGTTTGAGGTATATCGCCCTGTTTTAAACGACCCTGCATCTATAAGTAACAACCGTATTAATGCCATTACCGAAGACAGTAAAGGCCGGCTGTGGATAGGTACCAGCAACGGGCTTAATGTTTTTGATAAGAAAACCGAAAAGTTTTATAAAGTAAACCTGTATAGGAAACAAACTGACGGTGAGAATTTCAGGGAGATAATAAATGGGCTTTTGTATGACAAAAACACAGATAACCTTTGGATAGCATCCCGCAATGGCCTTATAAAACTATCTTTAAACAATGCCGTTACGGGAGCTTATGATAAGCTTTCTTTTACACATTATACAGCAAACGGCAGTAACAGATTAGATAATAATAATGTTACTAATATAGTACAGGATAAAAACAGAACAATATGGGTAGGAACAAACGGTGCTAATTTACACAGGTATGATCCTAAAAGTAATAGTTTTTCTAAAATTAGTATAGAAGTTACCCCGGGACAATTTTTAGATCATCTGCCTAAACAAATACTTATAGATCATGAGGGCGATTTCTGGATTGGTAACGACCTCTCTAAACTTTATATATTTAATGCCAAAACGGGAAAGTATAAAAATGTATCGCCGGTAAGTAAAAGCACCCCTGTTTTTCATTTATACCGCGATAAAATGGGCACTGTTTGGGCAGCTACAGATGGTGATGGTGTTTACCTGATAGATAAAAATAAGGGGTTATTGCAACACCTTACTCAAAATCCTAACGATCCGTTTTCATTACCTAACAACCAGCCTTCTAAAGTTTTAGAAGACCGTGGCGGTATATTCTGGATAGCTACATACAATAAGGGTATTAGCAAACTGGCATTATCTAAATCGTTATTTGGGCATTATTTTTATACTCCAAATGCTAAAAACGGGCTAAGCACCCGCATAGCGCAATCGGTGCTTCAGGACAGTAATAACAGGATATGGATAGGAACCGATGGGGGAGGGCTTAATTTGTTTAACCAAAAGAACAACACCTATACCCATTACCGCACTAAGCCGGGAGATGCATCATCATTAAGTTCAGATAAAATATTGTACCTCCTTAACGGAGAAAACGATGTTATATGGGTATGCACCTGGGATGGCGGCCTTAATAAGTTTAACACAGCCACAGGTACCGCAATAAGGTATGAGTACAATCCTAAAGACATTTTCTCCCTTGGTCAAAATACGGTATGGTGTGCTGCTAAAGATGCTGCAGGCAGGTTATGGCTTGGTACATCTACAGCAGGGCTAAACTTGTTCGACCCTGTTACCCAAAAGTTTTACCGCTATAAAAATATACCCGGCGATACCCACAGCCTTATTAATAATTTTGTGTTTTCTGTATTTATAGATTCTAAGAACAGGCTTTTTGCAGGTACTGCGCAGGGGCTTTGCTACATGCAGATGAATAAAAAGGAACAGGGAATCCCGAAAAAATTACATTTTACAGGGGTTAACATTAAAAATATACGGGGCAACCGTATTAATTATATTACCGAAGACCATAACGGTAATATATGGCTGGGTACCGATATGGGCCTTTATGAGCTTGATAAAAATCTCCATTTAAAAAATTCCTATTCATCGTTAAACGGGCTTCCTAACAACCTTGTAGTTGGTATTCAGCAGGATGATAATAAAAATTTTTGGATCACTACAAAAAGCGGGTTGTCATTACTAAATTATAAAACCCGTGCTTTTGAAAATTTTAATGTTCATGATGGCCTGCAGGGTACCGAATTCCAGAGTAAATCAATCACTAAAATTAATGATGGCCGCATTATAGCCGGTGGCATAAACGGGTTTAATATTTTTAACCCCAATAATATTTCGTTAAAGCACAAAACAATAAAGCCGGTTATAACAAATTTGAAATTATATAATAAACCGGTTAAGGCGGGCGATACTATAAATGGCAGGGTGCTTTTAAACCAGTCGGTTACAACAACACCCCATGTAAAATTAAAGTATAACGAAGGTTATGTGTCGCTGGATTTTGTAGCCTTAAATTATGAAAACCCTGAGCGTGTAAAATACGCTTACAAAATGGCGGGGCTGGATGATAATTATATTATAGCCGGCAATAACCGTGTTGCAAATTATTCTAACCTTGTTCCCGGAGACTATGTTTTTGAAGTACTTGCCGCTGCCGATGGCGATTGGGATAAAGCAGGAAAAGCAAATATGCATATAACTGTACTTTCGCCACCCTGGAAAACATGGTGGGCTTATACTATTTATGCCTTAGTATTTATCTCTGCATTATGGTTCTCTGTGTATTATTACACAAAAAAGATGCGGGAAGAAAAAGAACACGAACTCGACCAGATGAAGCTTAAGTTTTTTATAAACGTGTCACACGAATTTCGTACGCCGCTTACACTAATACTTAACCCTGTAGATAAAATATTATCGTCATACAACGATCCTGAAGCAGTTAAAAATTCGGCACAAATAATTCAAAGAAGCAGCAGGCGTTTGTTATACTTGGTTAACCAGCTCTTAGATCTAAGGAAAATGGATCTTGGCAAAACACCACTGGATATTACCCGCATAAACATGGTTAAGTTTTGCAAAGATATTTTTGTATTATTTGAAGACCTTGCCAAAGCTAAAGAAATACGGTTTGTGTTTGATTCTTCTGTAAAAGAATTTCACGGGATGTTTGATCCTGATAAAGTTGAGAAGATATTGACCAACCTGCTCTCAAACGCCATAAAATTTACCGACAGGGGTGGTAAGGTTACACTTTCTATAAACGAAGTTAACCAGTATGTATGGGTTAAGAAGTGGGGAGTATTTAAGAAGATCGTGCCTGTAAGGGCAATTGAAATTACAATTGCAGATACCGGTATAGGCTTAAAGAAAGAGCAAATGGGTGAAATTTTCCAGCGGTTCTTTCATGCAGATTCTTCTAAAACGGGTACCGGCATTGGGTTAAATTTTACTAAAGGGCTTGTGGAGCTGCACAAGGGTGAAATTTTTGTTGAAAGTGAATACGGTAAGGGCACGACTTTTACAGTAAGGCTGCCCGCAAATCTTAAAGCATCTAAAAAAGCGGCAGTAAATTTTAGCGAACACGGAACTTATGACATGGATCTTAACTCTATAAAATCGGCCGAATATGAAATTGCAATATCTAACGAGGATAATGCTGATGATGCTACACAGCCCCAACTTAAAGGCAGCAGGCCTGTTGTGCTAATTGTAGAAGACAATAAAGAACTGCGTAACCACCTTAAAAACGAACTTAGCGGCCAGTTTCAGGTTAAAGAAGCTGCCAACGGGCAAATAGGGCTTGAGAAAATTAAGAAATATTTTCCTGATATTGTTATAAGCGATGTTATGATGCCCGAAATGGATGGTTTCGAGATGTGCCGCCAGGTAAAGAATGAATTAGAAACGAGCCATATACCTGTAATATTACTCACCGCCCGCAGCCTTGAGGAAGACAGGATAGAAGGTTACGATACCGGGGCCGATGAATACCTTCCCAAGCCGTTTAATATTAACGTTTTAAAGGCCAGGATAAAAAACCTGTTGGAGTCGAGAAGGAGATCGCGCGAGCGATTTGCATCTATAGGTGGCGTCGTGGCCACAGGAGATATCGCTACAAACTCGCTCGACGAGATGTTTTTAGATAAAACTACAAAAATAGTAATGGCAAACATTGCCAACCTTGATTTTACTCTTGATGATGTTATTAAAGAACTAAGCTTGGGGCGCTCTCAGTTTTACAGGAAAATAACCTCTATAACAGGTCAAAATCCAAGCAATTTTATAAGGACCATCAGGTTAAAATACGCTTCAGAATTATTACTGCAAAAGCGTTACTCTATAAAAGAGATAACGCATATGTGCGGATTTAATTCTTCGGCCTATTTTACTAAAACGTTTAAGGAACTCTATGGCGTTACTCCCACACAATTTGGTGCTACGGTAGAGCAAAAGATTTCAGAATAAATCATAACACCCTGTAAAGCCCATAATTATAACATAAAATGGGTTATAAATTATAGATATAGAACCATAATTTATAACTGTTTTATGGCATTCTCAGTAACATTGTACTGTAGTTTTATAGGTATCTATAAATTAAAGGCAAACAAATTATATTATATAAAATATAACTCATCTAAAAATGTCAAATATGAAATTCTGAGTCTTTTTTTACAGTAATGTCCTCTTTTTGTCCTAACCCTCAAAGAGTACTATTCGAATTAAAAAAATAGTAAAAATTAAAACCATTAACCATGATGATAAAACAATACATATTAACGAATCGTAACCCTTTAAGTAATTTTAGGTTTGCTTCGATTTTGTTTTTTTTTATTTGCTGTTACTCTCAAACGTTTGCGTTTAGCGGGAGTACGGCCGGCTTAGCTCATACAGCTAAGAAATTAAACGTACAGCAAAAAGCTATTAAAGGTAAGGTAATATCTACCGACGATAATTTAGGTATACCGGGAGTAAATGTGGTAGTAAAAGGTACGGCTGTTAGTACTACTACTGATTTAGACGGTAATTACACCATAGAGGCAGATGCTGCATCTGTACTTGTATTTACAGGAATAGGGTTTAAAACACAGGAAATTACAGTAGGCACACAAAGTACTATAGATGTTTCTATGGTAACCGAGTCTAAAAACCTGGAAGAGGTTGTAATTGTAGGTTATGGAACCCAGAAAAAAGTAACGGTAACCGGAGCTATAGAAACGGTATCGGCCAGGAATTTTCAGGACAGGGCAGTTACTAATCCCGCTTTAGCATTACAGGGAGCATCTCCCGGCTTAGTAGTAACCCGCAGTACTACAAGGCCTGGCCGCGAAGGTATTAATTTACAAATACGCGGTGCAACCTCTATAAACGGTGGCGACCCTTTACTTATAATAGATGGCGTGCCGGCAATTAATACCAGTGCCTTTTATAACATGAATGCTGATGATATACAATCGGTTACGGTGCTAAAAGACGGTTCGGCGGCAATTTACGGCTCACGTGCTGCTAATGGAGTAATATTAGTTACTACAAAAAAAGGTGCACTGGGTAAAATGAAGGTAGAGTTTTCCAGCAACCTTAGGGTAAACACCATAGGTATAACGCCACCGGTGTCTAACATGCAAAAGTATGCAAAGGTATGGCAGGAAGCTACAGACCAGGATGGTGCCAATGCTAACTACTGGCTATGGTATACCCGCGATAATATAGATTTGCTGGCACAGGGCTATGAAGGTATTTATACTTTAAATCCGGCCAATGGGCAAATATACCTGGGGCAGGCATCCAGATTCGACGAGATGTTTGGCACCTCATATTCCACATTGC